>Ga0126342_10002507_pt1 | contig 28761 bp, 23 predicted proteins | sample Cyp1metagenome_FD_92528 | JGI IMG/M metagenome (GOLD analysis project Ga0126342, IMG submission 92528) | Coral microbial communities from Lord Howe Island, Old Settlement Bay, Australia - Cyphastrea 1 metagenome | ecosystem: Host-associated > Invertebrates > Cnidaria > Coral ... | reverse complement strand
GCAGTACTAGCAGTACTAGCAGTACTAGCAGTACTAGCAGTACTAGCAGTACTAGCAGTACTAGCAGTACTAGCAGTACTAGCAGTACTAGCAGTACTAGCAGTACTAGCAGTACTAGCAGTAGCAGTAGGAGTAGGAGCAGGAGTAGGAGTAGTAGGAGTAGCAGCAGCAGCAGCAGTAGGAGTGGTAGTGGTAGTGGTAGTGGTAGCGGTAGCGGTAGTCGTCGCCGTCATAGTAGTAGTTGTTGTTGTTCTTCTTGTTCTTCTTGCTCTTCTTGCTCTTCTTGTTCTTCTTGTTCTTCTTGTTCTTCTTGTTCTTCTTGTTCTTCTTGTCCTTCTTCTTCTTGTTTTTCTTGTTATTGTTTCTGTTATTGTTCTTCTTGGTGGTGGTTGTTGGTTGTTGGTTGTTGTTTGTTGTTTGTTTTTTGGTTGTTGTTTGTTGTTTGGTTTTTGTTTGTTGATGGTTGCTGTTTGTTGGTGTTGTTGGTGTTGTTGGTGTTGTTGGTGTTGTTGGTGTTGTTGGTGTTGTTGGTGTTGTTGGTGGTGTTGGTGGTGTTGGTATTGGTGTTGGTGGTGTTGGTATTGGTGTTGGTATTGGTGTTGGTGGTGGTGGTGTTGGTATTGGTGTTGGTGGTGTTGGTGTTGGTGTTGGTGGTGTTGGTGGTGTTGGTGTTGGTGTTGGTGGTGTTGGTGTTGGTGTTGGTGGTGTTGTTGTTCTTGTTGTTCTTGTTGTTTTTGTTGTTCTTGTTGTTCTTGTTGTTCTTGTTGTTTTTGTTGTTCTTGTTGTTGTTGATGTTGTTGTTGTTGTTGTTGTTGTCGTTGTCGTTGTCGTTGTCGTTGTGGTTGTGGTTGTGGTTGTTGTTGTTGTTGGTTGTTGGTTGTTGGTTGTTGGTTGTTGGTTGTTGGTTGTTGGTTGTTGGTTGTTGGTTGTTGGTTGTTGGTTGTTGTTGTTTGTTGTTTGTTGTTTGTTGTTTGTTGTTAGTTGTTAGTTGGATTCGTCACATCATGTATCATCAATTTTGGCCTACATACAAGCAACCTGAGCTAACCGCATCTTGACAATCCGTGGCTGGAGATAGAAATCAGGAAGATCAGGGATGAAGTCAGAAATGGGGACATGGAAAATAGGGAACCCCATTCCATCCATCTAAATCCATTTCATTCCATCCATTGGCCAATCACCAGTGTCCCTTTTTAAATTTCTTAAACAGATACTATTTTGGGTGTGAAATCCAGCATTTTCAGACATGCCCATGACAGCCATTGGGACCTCTCAATGGCAGCTATCCCAGGTCAATTCCCAGTGCTGGATGACCGGACAAAAAAAAGGATCGATGTTCAGCTGCCAGGGGAAGGGATGTTTTGTGATTCCTGGATTCGTTGTTTCATACTTTTTGGACTTCATATGATATTAATAACAATCATGATGATCATGATGACCACAATAGATTTTTTTTACTTAATACACATTAGGCAAGTGAAAAGTGGTTTGGTTCAGGTGTACTCCTTGGTACTCAGTTGGTCGCAAACAAAGACCCAAGGATCCATTGTTTTTTTGGTGTCGTTGAATCCAAAAGAACTCCGGGTTTCTCACTGCATCATATCTCGGAGGGTACGTAGCTGGGACTTTGAATGGCCAACCTGAATTCTCAATCGTATACAGGACACAGATGATTTCCACTGATGGCTCAGGTACGGTATGCCTGTGATGCACTCTGCCAAGGGTTGCTGCTGGAAATTACTGAGGTGGCTCTGCCAGGTACAGCGAAGTTTACCTCCATGACAGAACTTCGTGCCCCCGAAATTCAGCGAAAAATGAGTAGTGGATAGGTATGGTCAGTTTGTCAGTTTGGCCAGCTGGGAACATCTACAAAACTGACTTCATTCCAAAAAGAATCTGAAGAGATTTTGCTATACTTTCTATGCGGCGATGAGTCACAGGAATCGATACATGTGGCCGAGCCCCCCTAAATAGATGCTTTAACAGAGCAGCCATCAAATCACAAGTTGTGGCTCTTGGGAGTATGGAGTTTCAGATTCTGATGTATATTATACTGGTGCATATGGACAGATACATACGTACGTACGTACGTACATACATACCTACATACCTACATACCTACATACCTACATACCTACATACATACATATCTACATACCTACATACCTACATACCTACATACCTACGTACCTACGTACCTACGTACCTACGTACCTACATACCTACGTACCTATGTACGTACATCCATGCATACATCCATACATCCATACACCCATACACCCATACACCCAACGTCCATACATCCATACATCCATCCATCCATCCATACATACATACATACATTCATACATACATACATACATGATAATATAGAATCATATCATATCATATCATATCATATCATATTATTGAATATATTTGGCCCAACAGTTTGCTCTTTCACCGCCGTATGGCACATCATGGCACCAGGACAGCGAGTCCAAGCAGTGCAGCTTTGCACCAAGGTGCGGAGGTTCTCCGGTGATCGGAGCTTCACCATACGACAGGGTGGCCAAGATGGAACAGTCATGTCACTCCCAGTGGATAGTAGGATAATGCAGGATATTACTGGGTGAATATGGGTTTTTATGGGTGAATATGGATTGATATAGGATGATTTTTCGGGTAATTATGTGGGATAGTAATGAATGACTATAGGAGAATAACTATGATGGAGAACTAATAACTATTGATAACTACTACAAAGCATCCCCAGGCATGGTTGGTGAATGAGATGATTTATTGTTTCCAAAAGAGCAACTAGGGTTGAAGTATCATCAAGGTGAACCTCTTAAATTACTTCAATGACCTTCAATGTTTAACGTGGTAAAGCCAATGCAATACACCATCCCCAATAGAGGTTGATTGGGTATAGCCCTAGCAGTGGGATGATGTTTAGTATGACCCTCCGGTCATGGTTGGTTGATGTGATAGGGTTATTGTTGGGTTTACCATATTATTGAACTTGGAAATCATTGTCAACAATATCAACTGGAACTTGAAAACTTGTTTGAATGCAGATTTGATGTCCACATTCATGTGGGGCACTCTAGTGACAGTAGCACAGTAGCTATGGCAGCTATGGACATCTATGGACCGTTGAAATCCTTTGAACATGGAAGCCTCTTTACAATCTTTACATGAAAAATCTCCAGAAGCGGTGGAAAAGACTAGGAAATTGGACCGGATCTGTTGCCCTGCGAGGCTGATGCCTCAGTTACCCCCCCTGCCAGGATCTCAGGATATCTCAGGACCACTGATTTCGCCACAAGATGTGGCTATGGATGAAAAATAACGTCATGAGAACAGAGGTCAGTATCAATAGTATCATAGGTGCCATGGTCAAAACATGGCTGCTATTTTCCTATAATTATATCAACGAGGATGGTGATTCCCCAGTTGATAGGGGTTGGGATTCCCCCCAGAAATTGGGAATCCCATGATGCGATCAGCAGCCCCATGAATCCCAGCTTGACGGCGGTCTCAGGCTGGAACAGCGTTGCCAAGAGCTCTGCGAAAGCGAGGATAGTTGCCGTTGACTGAAACTGATGGCAGAAAACCACCAAATTCCATGGTTTCAAAGCCAATTCTCTAGGAAAAAATCAAAGTCTTGGACAAAGCCATGTGAGTAACCGACAAAATTACCGAAAGACTAAAGTAGTAGGGAGTGGACTTGGGATTTCAATTTTTTTTGGAAACCGTCACAAGCGATAGGGGACCACCCACTTTGGCCATGTCCATTGCGGGTAGTAAGTAATTTTGTCCGCAACTCATGGAGATCCAACTAACCAAGCAGTTTTCTAGTTAATTTGTTAGCTCAGGATTGAAGCGAAATGAAATAAAACAGAAAGCCCTTTATATTTGGGTCACTGTAAATGGGTTTCTGTAAATGAATTCATTGATACTCTAGTGAGCAGGTGAGCAAGACATACTCAAAGTGGCCACCCTTTCGCAGCCAATTTTGTTTTTGCTATCCATTGCCACCCATTGCCATCCATTGCCAAGTGTGTTAAATCCCGATTTTGCTGGTAAATAATTCTTTTATTGGCACTCTAAATTCCACTGTTGTAGATCAACAATCTCTATTTTGTTGCTAGGCTAAAGTTCAGATGTTTGATTATAATATATTATATACATTATTTTGTTGGTTACAATAGATCCACCTTTTCTTAGCATACTGATCAACTCCCATATTACGCTACCCAGATCTGTTCGGATCTCAACAAGTATTCCACGCTAGGACGACGACCTTGCCGAAGGCTTGGGCACGGAACAGGGTGAAGGTCCAAGAGGGAAGTTTCTAAAGGATGGGGAAAGTGATTTGAGAATACTTGTACCATCCGGTAATTAACATAGACCCTGAAAATAGAGAAAATAGCTCCATTTTCTTGGTGGAAAGTTTTTTGTCAACCCTCCATGTGGAAGCGTCTAACGTTAATTTGGGGGATGGTCATAGAACCATCCAGACATCTGGAATTCAAGCCACCAAACATCCAGATGTGCAGTCGTAACACTTGTGAACAAGACCTGGGGTCCGACCATCCCTTGGAAGAATCGGTGAGCGCTTAGGAGTCCGAAAATGAAGATCACGAGTTGGACAGAAAACAGAAAGAATCAAACACCAAATATAACAGTCTATACCAAAGATTACACGTTCTATCAGCAACTTCTAATTATGACTAAACAAGTTGGATGACAGCTGTATCCTCAAAGGCAAACACTAGTGACAATGCCCAGAGTTATGCCGAAGTTATCGTGTGGCCTCATTTGAGCCATCGAAGTACACCACCACCACCCAATCTCAACCCAAAGTTTACCGTGAAATGGGTGGTAAAGGGCATTCCTCAAATAATTTGTTGCTTATAGATGCTTATAGTATATCATATATCATAAAATTATCCTATTAGATTCCCCAATGATTGAAACTAACCATCAAAAACTAATAGTTGTTGAATAGTTGATCCTTAATTATCACTTATAGTTTTAGTACATCATATGTACTGTATATACAATGTCCATACGTATATATATATATATACATATCCTTAGATATATTTTGTTTGCTATAGTATACCATATTATCCTATTAGATCTCTCCATGTCATGAAAAAATGCCAGGCCAAGACCTGGATACTGCTTTGTGGTCAGCCTTGCGCTTGGCAGAGAGGCAGCGCATGGCACCGAAGATCTGGATCCCTATCCCTGCAGCCAATGGAGGTTTCAATGGGAAAATCCATGGGTCATGGGAAAAAAATCATAGGACTAGGAACATATGGGAGAAAATGAGAAAAAAACCACATACTTAGTGGGATCGTCTATATACAGTAGATGGGGGATTTTCCATTGCCTCATTTGAATTTGATTGCCGGAAAATATTTTTACAGTAAGTCCTATATGAGAAGTCTGGGCTGTGGTCGTGATCAATGGAGCAGCGTAGAAGACTTGGCTGAAGAAAATGGGAACCGTTTGACGGCAATGACCTGTCAAGTTCGGCGTTTCAACAGGGATCAATGAGTCTGAGCCATGCACATATTGGACCATTTTGCATTTCGCCGGTGCACGGCTGCAGTTTGGCCTGCCTACACTGCGATGCAGACGCTCAGGTAGGATCCGGGACAGCACTTCCAGGATAAGTGAGCAATGATGTTTGATGATTTTGCAGATTGCAGATACATATGTATGTATGTGTATATATATATAGATTTTTATAATTATACATGTGTTTTAATGATTTTTCAAACACAATCAAAGTCTTTAAAATATAATAGTATCACAAGATTTTACCCACCTCTGGTCGTGCTCTTATTATTGGAGGACAACTAGACATCTCCAGCGGTACCAAGCCGTACTGCGGATAACTTGGTCAATGAAGGTGCCCTTCCTCCATGGAGTTTGCACAAGCACTGCCTCAGGGGTTTCCATGCCCCCATCACTGACACAGATATGTTTGTTTTACATGTCCGCAGACCCCATGATGTGTTGAGCCGCAATCCGTGAGTCCAAATCTCACAAAGCCAGAGTCGCCATAGCTGCCGAAGTTCAAGTTCAGGACAATTGTTTTTGCCACGATGCTGTGGTGACATGACCCCCTGACCCCGGGATACTCCATGGGGTCAGGCAGCGCTGCATGCTTCGGCTTTGATGGCCATTGAAAGGGCTCAGAAACCCGAAGTTCTGGTGGCAGCTTTGGAGGTGCACGGCAGGGCTTAGCCAAAGGTCCATGAAAAACTGAATTTGTTTGGATACATGATGGTCAGTATGGTGAGTCATCCCCAAATGGCCTTAACCATTTCAAGATTGGTGAATTATCATTAGTCACCCGGAATTCTGATTGTTTTCATGTTTCTGGTGCCAATTAAACAGGTCAGACAACCAGCACCTTGACTGCATGCGTTTACCAGGAATTAGAAACAAAGCTGGGTTCAACAATTTGCATGATCTTTAGTGGCACTGGTTCTTGATGGTTCTTGATTTATGAGGGCCTCGGTCAATCGGTACACCGTGCAAAAAAAAACAAGATGACAATGAAAAGACAAGAAGTCAAAGTGTAAACATTGACTTGAGCGCATAGTTCGACAGTAGAATGAGAAGAGTGTTTATATATGGGTATCGGCCACAGTTCAAGCCCTCTGGGACCACAGATTTGTTCATATTTGTTCTATATGTTCAGTATTAACAATCTAATTCTTGGGGTACCCAATGTTGACCCATACCCATATACATACGTACGTACGAACGTACGGACGGACGGACGTACATATGGACATACGTACATACGTACATACGTACGTACATACATTACATTTACATTTACAGTTAGAGTTACAGTACAGTACAGTACATTACATACATATATCATGTACATTGTACATGTTTTGCCATGTGTTTTTCTGCAAAGAGGGACACGCTCCATCTGTTTCTATGCCAGGTCTTGAGCACTTTGCAGGCCACGGCGGTGATATTTATTTTATGGCTTGGAAGTTCATGAGAGAAGCTGGGGATAGATCCAATTAATATACATATATATACATATACATATACATATGCATATGCATATACATATACATATACATATACACATACATATTTACATATATATATATATATATATGCATAATTATATGTATAAATATATGTTTATTATATGTATATACTAATTACATATATATATATATAGTATGTATATATTGCATATTATTGCATTGGGGTGTGTCCCAAAATCACGGGCACCTACAAAATCCATCGATTCAGGATGTGTTCAGTCTTTGATATGAGGCTACTGAAAGGATGAGCAATACCGAAAACCACTTGTTTGAATGCTTGAAGTCCACTTTTGGCCAAAATGAAGTATGTACTATTTGGGTGTCACAAGAACACAAGTCGATGATGGATTTGCCAACCATATTTGAAGATGTTTACACTAGTAGTCAACTCTGAAGGTCACCAATAGAGGCTGTTGTCCTCCAAGATTCAAGAAGCAAACACAAGTATTTTTTGAGGTCTTGGATTTAGCGACCTGTTTGACTATGGGTTGAAGAAAGGTATACGGTAGAGCGTGGTATAGCTACGTAGTCCATATGCCAGCTGTGCCATAATGAGGTATAGATTACAACCCGACTTCCCGACTTTAACTTTAAACAAAATCCAAATAGAATAGATGTTTTCTGAATCGTGCTTAATGAATTTCTAAATCCCCCAGCGTAAAGAACTCTTCTTGGACCCAGACGGGCCAGGCTCAGTCCAAGGTTGATGAGGCCTGCCAGGCTTGGCGTCGGTTGATGACCCCCCAAGATTTAGCTGTTCCATGGAGTCCATGGAAGTTGTTTGATGTACCTTTTGGTGGGTTGGCAAGAATCAAATCCATTCGTTGCCATCAAGCATTGGACTGCGGCTCTGTTTGTGTGGCAACGGTCGTCGCCTGGCGCGGCCACTTGTCTTCCATTCTGCCACACAGGACTCGCAGCCATGCTTCGGTCCCTCTATCTGCGGGCAAAGCGGCCCCTCCAGCAGCAGCTGAGAAAGATGAATGAGACTGCATTGGAACGCACAGAACAATCCCTGAAGCATCAAGAAGATGGTAGGAAATTATTGCAACAGGACTTTTTGAGCAACATCTATGGCCCCGGTTTTCACCGGAGGCGGGAGCAAATCCACTCGAGCCTTCAGGTTGAGAAATCGTTGGAAAGAAGGAAGGATAGCTTGCAAACAGCACTTCTGGTCTCCTCATCATTTCCAACCCAGGAGACTCCCGACGAACTGAATCCCTTGACCACGGAGAATTTCCAGACCGGAGGCAATTTTCCAGCCACTTGCAGCTTTTCAGCCGAAGGCCAAATTGGTGACTACGGCTGCAGTTTGGAGGTGGACACCAATGGCAACGCGAGCTTTGAGATGTCAGAGACAGGAGCCGCCAAGCAATTTGCAGAGACTCAGACATCAGAGAAGCTTCAATCTGCAGATCATCATATCACTCTGACAAAGGATGAGATTACAGGTGTTGAAAGAGCTGCAGATGGCACAGTTACTGAATACCAAGCCACAGATGCTTGTCAAAGTCATTTCATTTGTGCATTTGTGTTTTTTCCCATCTCGCAAGATTTGCAAGGGCATCGAAGCTCCAAAACAGCCATTGGCTGCCAACAAGCTTTAATAAGCTTTATCTTCCTCACCAGCGGCCTAGAATTACAGGTAGCTATCTATCGATAGATCCATCCGTCTGTCCATCCATCCGTCCGTCCGTCCGTCCGTCCATCCATCCATCCATCGATCCATCACGGTATGCAATGTAGCAATGTAATGTACTGTGATGCAATGTACTGGAGTGTAGTGTGTTGTAGTATGTTGTAGTATGTTGTAGTATGTTGTAGTGGAGTGGAGTGGAGTGGAGTGGAGTGTAGTGCTATGCAAGGCAATGCAATGCTATGTAATCTAAGAATCTAATATGTATGCTTGCATATACTGTATATAATAAACGTGCTTCTAGTCTATGTCATAACATTGTATAACCCAATATAACCCATATATAGATTTTTGCATACGATTGTATGCTACTGGCAGACATGGAATGGATTAGAAAAAGGGGGTGCTAGAAGGCTGCATTAGTTGGTTTGTCCACGTTTATTCTGAAACATGTTGCGCATGTTTGACCCTTGGATGCGTACCAAAAGCAGCTATTGGATGCAAGTTGTTGCTGCGGGGTGTTGGTCAACATGTTCCTGCATTGGCTTTTCCCACAAGCCCCAGTCGAGGAGTACAACATGAAGATCGGCGGGATTGTCAACCCAGATGGAGGTCTGTCTTTCTTCACAGACCCTGTGTCAGAGGCTCTGGTTGAAGGGAGTCTCAGAGTCAAGGATGGACAAATTGTGGAAGGGTCTTGTGCTTTCGATTTGCAACAGCTATGTGAGCATGCAGCTGAACTGCTGGACGCTGAAGGGCTTAAACAGCTTTCAACCTTGCTTGAGAACAACAACATTGAAGGTCTGCAGGTATTTTGGGGTGAGAATGTCATAGGTGGCCAGATCACAATTGATGGAGTTGACCTTTCATTGAAACAAAAGACCTTCGAGGTGGAGGGTAGTCAGCATTCCTCAACCTTTGAATATGATGATGCGGGCAACGTCACTCACTACTATGGAACCACCGAAGTTACTAGCGGCACAGTGTCTCGGATTAGATCTAGAAAATTCTAGAATTGTGTCGTTTCCCTTCACATGTTTGGCAAGTGTTTGTCTCACCTTTGTATTCTTTAAGTGCAGCCAAACCTCTGTATCTTATTGGGTCTCAGCTGCCTGATGTCAGGTAGATGCTATTTATACAGGCATCGGCGTCCATGTGCCCGAGAACGGTGTAGTCGATGCTGGGGCGCATGTTGACTTCAAGATCGGCGCTCAAAATGATTTCGTTCAAGATCGATCTGAGCACACCTTCAACAGAGATGGCAACATGATAGTGGAGAGCCATTCAGAATTCCACATTGTGGACAAGTCCACGGAATTGTTTGGTCTAAAGGTGGGTGGCTCAACAGAAACAGAAAGACACACCTTCACCAAGGTGGAAAGCAAGGATGAAGGACTTTTCGTCCACAAAAAGACCACACAGACAACTGATGAAACCATCCATGTCAAAGAAAATCATGGCATTATTCGTGACGAAATTGAGATTTCCAAGGACATCACCATTACCTCCAATGACATTGAATATCAATTATCCGCATGTGGCTTGGGCTTCTTGACCCCCTTCGCCAAGTTGGCGGTCGAATTTTACAAATCCGGAGGGGATCTTGACGTGTCAAAGGCAGGTCGGATCCTGGCAACTGCTGCTTCGGCTTCTCTGTTCATCATGGCTTTCACCAGACTCTTGGGCCCTCAAGCGGCCATGGTGCTGGTGATCATTGCAGGCATGGTGCCTCAAATGGCTCAAGGGGAACATGAAGCTGCCCAACAGCAGGTCTACAGGTTGATGACCAGCCTGCTGGTATCCACTTGCGTGGGCTGGAGCGTCAAGACCCTTCTGTGGTGCACACCTTTGGCGCCCTGCGCTGGCATCATTGGTCAGCTGGCGGGCATGAGCACCAGCATGCTGCTGAGTGAACCTTTGGTGCGCAAGATCTTGGAGGAGATTGAGAGGGCCAAGCAGCACGGAGTGAAATGCATTGGGGAATAGGCAGAGCACCACCAGCGACATGTGAGGGCCATTGAGGGCCATCATTTCCTGCTTTCATGATCTTTAATGTGTTTTCTAACGTGCCTCTCCTGATAGAAAGGCAAACCAGCGTCATATCGAAGGAAAAAGTGGAGAAGTTTAGTTGGGAAACTGGAGATGCTTCCATGAACATGTTTTAAGTTGATAATAATTGTTCTGCTTACATATTTGTGGATATGTGTGTATGCAGTGACTTGGGTGACTTGGGGTTGGTGAATCCACGTAACCACGGATTTTCTCGTGGATTGACACCGTGGAGTACGGCCACGAAATACAATGAACCGAGTGCCGAGTGCTTCCCCGGTCCCATGCATCCCAACGATGCCGCAGGCCGTTGTGAGCCTTGTCGCCAGCCCTGAGGTCTTAGAGAAGTTCCTTCCTCAGGGGATTGAAGCATCTACTTGTAGGATCTTGTAGGATGTTTGTTTGAAGCGGATGTAAGAAGCAGATTGAACAAATCCATGAAAATCTCCAGATGATCCACACATGATTTGCTTATATTTGCATGGTGGATTGACAGGGCTGTTCTTGGATTTTCTTTGATTTTCTGGCAACTGGGGGGTCTACTGGCTTCTAAAATTTGGTGGCCAAATCATGTACGGTCAAAATTAGATACCCCTAAAATTGGATGGTTCACAAATAGGAAGTAACCAGCAGATAGAATAAAAAGCTGGTCTTCTTTTTTTCAAAAACATAGTCAATATCAACCTATTGGGTAAAGAACTTGCAGATAGAATATTATAATATTCTATCTGTTGGTGCTATGGTCTTTACAAGGGTTTTGGTGATTTTGGATGGATTTTCCTTAAGATTGTGTGCCAGCTCTGTTGGCATGCAAAAATATATCAATTAGTTGCAGTAAATCACACACATAATCATTGAAATTGTTCATTTTAACCTGATTTAGTTGCAGGAATGATCGGAAATTGTTCATTTCAACCTATTGGGTAAGAATAATATTCTATCTCTCTGCTTTTTGTCCTATTCTATCGATTGACCTGGCACTCCTGAATTTTCTATCTGCTGGTTACTTACAATATATATATATACATACATATATATATGTGTATTCATGTTATATTATATAATATCAAAGATACTCTACAATCTGCGGTCCCCATGGGTTTTCATGGCGGCCCAGGCTGCTGTTGCTCCTCCCAGATCTGGATGCTGGGAGCGACAGCGAAGTGTGACAGCTGAAGGTATCCTTTGAACAGATAGATGGATATTCAATGGATGAATAATCTCTATATATGTGTATGTATATATATATAGATGGATAACAACATAATAGATAATAATAATCAACATCAATTGATAAATATGTTGTATTATATATTGTTATCTATATGTAGTATGTATATATTCATATATATTGTTTTGTTTGATCATGATTTTTATTATCAAATAATTCTCCGTTATACAAGTATGTATTTTGGTGGTGTTTGGGAGACGTCGCTTTTGATCTTCAAATTCAGTGTAGGGCTGACTGTATCAACAAACTTGTAGCATTTTCTCTTAAATTGACTAAGAGCAAGACGATCAGAAGGGTGCCGCCTTGGAGGTTCTCCAAGCTGCGAAAATCTGAGGACCAAGATGCAGCCTTGACAGCATGGGTCAGGGTCTCAGAGTGCCCATGGCTAAACATGCTTGTGATGTTGGGTTTGGCTCCTCATGATTAACTCATGTTTCATATTTCATATACACACATCCATTCAAGATGTTGAGTAATGTGGCAAACCCATGCAAACCCAACAATATACCATGCCCAATATTTCCATAAATGGCTTGCATACGTAAACCAACCCCAATTTGGTTTGTAGGTTTTACGCGTGAACAGAGCTCGTGCAGCGAAGCAGCATCCCCTGGCCACCTTTCCAAACAGTTAAACCTCACTTTTTTGGTGGTTCAATGATTGACTACTCCCAACCAAAAAGATGATGTTTATGGAGGAAATGATAGGATGGACCCCCATTCACCTGAACTATCCAAGACCCACATGAGTTGTCATTAAAACTATGGTACACTGAACTTATCCTCAATTTATGGCCAAGGGAAACCCATAGCCCTGCAAGGTCCTGCTTCAGCAGGCAGAACATTTGGAGCTGCGGAAGCATTTGGAGGTGACCAGATGTGCCAGATGGGTCAAGGGGCTGGATGGGTACCACATATTCTGCTGATATTTCTTGGGAGTATAACGGCATTGTAATGATAGTGTAATGAACAAATGAACAATATTGAATTATCATGAATAATCCCATTAACCAACCATCAACGAGTACATATATATATATATATACATACATGTACATATATAATATATATATATATACTCACCAACCAGTGACAGTTAATGGGTATATAACCCCATCCACCAAATATGAAACAGCCCCTGATAAACCATAATTTCGAACGGGATTTGCACATATTTAGGACCCAATTTAGATATTTAGGGGTGCGTTGTATATTTGGTGAAGGGTGAAACCACCCGGATGGGTACTTTAAAATACGTGTTTATTTTGCCGTACATGGGAATGTGTGCATGAATGTGTGTATATATATATATATATACATACATATATATTATATATTGTGTATACACTATTACCATTACTTACTAACAAGTTGTTTTTTTGCAGAAGATCTAAGATCGGTCATGCCAACTGCACGGCAGTAATAGATAGGGCTGGGGATGTAGCAACTACGATAGTGGGATTAAGTGGGTAATCTTACCTCCAGAAATGAGAGATTGACCTTGACGTATGGAGAATTACCCAACCTATGACCATATGAGCACTGGCAAACAAAAAACAGTTGGTATCCTACCCCATCTATTGAGGATTTATCATCATACAGTCCATGAGCTGGGAATCCCCATTAACCAACCAATATTTGGTGGATTGTCCACCAATGATCCCCAAATTGTTCCAGATTAGCACATATGAAATAGATTGAAATAGTATAACACCATATTATAAAACCATGTTTATAAGACCTTTTTTTTAGAAACCATTTGTAGAAAAAAATGTCTAAAACCATATAGACGCACATATGGCTATGGGTCAATACCTATAGATACATTTTTAGTGGGATGAACATCCATTTACCAGCTATTTTGGGGTTCACTAGGTGTACAAGGTTTTGACACACTGCCATATGAAACCATATCAACTCATAGTTTTTGAGACTCCTCGTCTGGCGAAGCCACGTCTCCGCAAGGTCCTGGAGTCAGCTTGCGAAGCGATGAGCGACGAGCTCCGGGGGCAGTTGTGCCACGGCGCAAGTCATTGCACCAATGGACCCTGGTGGATTAAGGTGTATACAATGAGGATATATGGTGGATAAAATGGTTGATATGATAAGGATATATGGTCGATAATGATATGGTGGATTAAATGGTGGATATGAGGATATATGAAGGATATGAGGATATATGGTGGATAATATGGTACGATGATATGGTGGAACCCCCTACTGTTTCGGTCATTTGACGGGTTTTCCGGGGGATTTACCATCAGCAATGGTGGATTCAAGTAGGAAAATGGGGATATGAATTGGTTGTAACGGTGTAACCAACCATGTATATAGACATACAATGTATATATATATATATATATGTGTATGTATATATATATGATTTGGGGCTCTGAAAACGTGGGGAAACATACCCCAATGGGATTCTTAGTGTGGAAAATAATGATAAACCGATAAACCTTGATTTGTTTGGAATATGATCCACCCACGCCATTTTTCTTGTATGGAATGAAGCTAAACCATCTATTTTTGGGGTTCCAAAATGAAACTGTCCATTTTGAGGATTATGAAATCCTCCATTTCTGTTGGGAGGTGATCATTTCATATAAGTTGTACACATCCCCGAATGTTTTTGGTCAAGGTTCACGGGTGATGAGCCGATTTCAGATTTTCAGCTGCCAGCTCTACTGTATAGTTACTGAGCCTGGCAGAAAAGGGGTGGAGGACACTATGCAGTGTACAGTGTAGAAAGAGTTTCAGAAAGAGTTTCCTGGATTATCATGGCTAGTTGATATTGAGTCAGAGGCGGCTATTCAGGAAGTAAACTCCAGGATCTTAAACATTCCCCAAACATCCGCAAACGAAACAATGCTGGAATGTATTGGATCTATTCAGCCATTGGTGGCCCAGTCCTGGGGGTATTCAATTAACTAATTCGTTCATTTCACGGGAATGGAATATAATAGAATCAATGATAACCAAGCAAACATTATTTATCAATATGTGTCAATCATATGCCCAACATCTTTGAAACAATATAAATGGTGAAATGACCCCAACATTCACCAGCAGCCGAGGTCGCCCGAGTTCCTCTACTTCCTCGACAAAGTGAGGGGAAGGTGCCGACACTGAGGGAAGCGTGTTCATCGTTGAGGTGGAAATAGTGGATTTGAACATCTACATGAACAATCTTTGGTATGAGGATTCTTCAATAATATCGATTCAATATCGATTCTTCCTTTTTGTGGCATCAAAATCGGGTGATTTATTCTCGTTTAAATTAGGATTGTTTAGCACGTTCATATACCATTGCCATGTCATCTCTCCCAATCCCACTCGCCGTTGCAGGTAACCCAATGAATGCCCTAGCCAGAGAAAAGTCCCGCTGATCCGCTGCGATATGTGACACCGAAGACAGGTAAAGTCTGGACGGAAGGACCAATGAGCTTAGATAGGGATGGGTCACAACATGTCACAACCTATGATATCAATCAATGATACGATATCATGTTGGGGGGATGAAGATCCATAAATGCCAACTATTCTGATGTTCACCAAGCTAGCGGGGCTGTGATCCAGAGCCAGATGACTTTGAAAAGTGTTGGCTCCTGAGCAATGGCCACCCCGGCTGATGGTTGTATCATGTCGCATCAGGATCATGAGATTCTTCTGAAATCCCCATCACTCCAGAAAGAGTACTAGTTGATCCCCATGGTTTTGGGGTCTCCGATACACCCAAGCAGACATGTTGCACAATTTTAGTAACATGTATTGAAACCCATGGCTTTATATGGCTTTGGGGTCCCCCATTTTCAGATACTAGATCTATATAGTAACCATTTTTCAGTTTTTAGTAACATGTATTGAAACCCATATAGATCCATATAGTGGTCTTCAAAACCTCGAATCCAGCTGCTCAAGTGTCACTTTGCCTCTTCGCCAGTGTGTTTCGGCTCACTGGGGGGCCCACGCCCCGGGGCAAGTGGTGCTGGGACCCCAAGCGTGGCTTTCCTGTCGCAGCTGTGGATGGTGACACTACAGATGCTACCATCAGGGAATACTTGGGATTGCATGTCGGGTTGTTAATGGTTGATATGGGTTGATAATGGTTAACAATACTTAGCAATGGTTATTGATAGTTATCAATGGATATACATATATATATATATAGTAATGACCTTATACATATTGATGGTTATTAAAACTATGGTTATATATATAATATATCCAATTGTAACTGCAACTGTACCTCCAAGTCTGTGCCACAGTCAACACATTGGATATGTTTCCGTTCGGGGATGGTCGTCACAATTGACCATAACACATATGATCCGGCAATGGGACATCTCCCCCAGTTCTAGATGCTGTTCCTTTTCAATTTGGTATCTACCATTCCCATGTTCGAGTACCGGTGCCCGTTGATGCTCCTGTCGCGGGGACTCGTCGACATGTTGGATGTTTCAACCATCTCGTACGATGATTACATGCCCACATGGATCTGACATATTTGGCGGGGAAAATACAATAAAATACAGTACTTCGAATGGGTAAGGGTTGCTTCGCCTTCGCATCTCACTTCCAGCCTAGGCGGCATGACAGCGGCAATGCCACAGAACCCAGCTTTCAGATGGCCGGCTCGTGGGCATCATAATTCCAGACGAGATAGGAAAACATCGAAACCTTACGAAACCTTACGAAACCTTACGAAACCTTACGAAACCTTACGAAACATCGAAACCTTACGAAGTTATGTGGTCAAGATATCTAGATATGGACATCCTCCGTTATTTGTGATTCTGTTTGTTTGAAATCCCGTTTTTGGTTGCCTGGTGGATCCTGGTCCCAGAAGAGAGTTGTGTGCTTTCTGGAATGCTACGGAGCTAGCAACATCCTGGACCACTTTCTTGCCATCTTCCATCTTTGGAGGATGTTGAAGACCCGCACTCTTGACTCATACTCAGTTCAGAGATATGATTGAAGAACTCAGGTCTTTTAGGATCCCAAGAACACCCAAAACTTGTGAATTCTGGGAAAAACAAATAAGATACTGGTACAGTTCACTATATTTCACTATAGGTGAATCCCATATCTGATGCTTTTCATTGCCTCCGAGGCCCTTTGAGCCAGAAGGCCCACCACAGAAATCCCAGGGCGCTGTCGGTGCGCGCGGCGTCTGGGGATCGGCAGGGGAAACATGGGTTGACTGCCTAGGTTTCTTGGGATGTACTGGGCATATGGCTGGTGTTGTTCTACAATGGACATCAATCTATGGTCATCTTCAGTTACATATAAACCCAAACCAGTGCACCACCTGCAACCACGAGAGTCTGAGAAACCTCCAGCAATGCTGGATTTCAAACGAAAAGAATCACCAAGAATCGAAACATGATCCACTTCACTTCACTAGGTGTTCGAAGCAAACCCAGTCATGTTTGTATATGTTTGTTGCTGCATCCCTGGGTGCCAGGTCGATTCAACTGGCCGGAAGCGCACAGCTCAGCCATTGGATCCTGAGATGATGATCCCCATTGACTTAACAATTTCACGAGCAGTGGATAGTATAACTTACAACCCCCAAGAACTGGAGGTCTATGGCATTGGGTTTACTCAGTTTACTCTCTGGTAATCCGTAGCTATGGAAAACCACCAAATCCATTGAGCGGGTGATATCTAAACGTCGGCCATGTTCGATAGCTCTATTAGATTACCAGATGGTACCACATGACTGCTGGGAGAATTCACCAGCTGAACTCCGAATCCGAGGTACGCCCACCTCAGCCTCCAGAAGTGCCAAATCGTTCCTGGGGCTGAGACAAAAACCATCAAACAACTGCCCCAAATCACCATGGTTTCTCTTTCAAGGCAGACATAAGGAATTTAAGCGAGGATTTGGGGCATCCAGTTTTGACACCACTTGTCCTAAGTCCGCACATAGGAGAACACGCGTGTATCTGTATGTCAGATTATGTCAGCATAAGTGGCAAAAACTCCTTGGTATTTCAATGGCTGCACATATGTGCAACCATGCATAGTCATAGCTGAACAGCGAATGTTGTACATGCAACAGCCACAATGGCATGTTGTAAGGGAAAGCAGCCCGTTCATTTATATCAGCGAAGCCTCTTTAAGGGTTTGAATCAGAACTATGTAATACCATAATATCACTATTGTGTTCATTGAATATTGTGTGTTCAATCATATGATGCCCTAAAATATCATTGTCCTTCCAACAAGTGCTAAATTTAAGTAATACCCAATTTTCAGACACAGATTTTAGACCTTGCACATGGCGAAGTGAAATTTCTGGCCATGGCTGAGGCGATCCTGCGACCTGCATTCTCTCCAAGTTGATTCACCCTGAGGCCAGAGAGGCGGGGCAAACGCTGAGAGATGGGGCTCAAAAATGGCTCGTCTTTGGTACACATCTTTACCCGTCAAATTGAGGTCATGTCTTTTTTTGACCATATTCTGTAAAGGTCTCAATGCATTCTATTCAGATTTCTGCTGTGCATAGGTGTTTGTTCTCCTCTGTGTGTGTATTCAAGAATGGGCGACCCATGGGGTCCTTTACTCAAAGAACAACCAAATAGATGGGATGAGTTGGGATCCTCGTTGTTTAGAAGTGTCCATTGGACAAGTTCTTATATACTTTCCAGATCTTTCCAGGAAATGTCTCGCAATGATCCGCATAGTAATGGCAAACATCGTGCCCATATCATATAGATTCATAGATGGGCCAGATGGGTATGGGTCAAACAAGACCTTGCTACTGTGGTGCTCGCCTAAATGATTGGTTCTTATGATTGGTTCATCACCCATTCCGATCCCAGGTATTCACCAATGGGAAGCATGATGTCATTGATACTTGTCGATAACTTCACGTGGCAAACAGAAGTCCCAGGTGCAGTAGGAACATCATCATGAATTGCTGACTTCCACGGTTTTCCATGTTTTGCATTGCCATGTTAGATTGCCAGATTTACGAGTGGGTATATAATGGTATAACTGATATCAATCTGGATAGATTTTTGGCCATATACATACATCATAGTCTTATTTCTTTCGTGTTGTTTTTTGGGGGATTGGATGGCCTTTGCCATGGTTTACCACTACCAAAAGTTCAACTTCCAGGGGGTCAACGCTTGCCATTCGCAATGCCCACGCAGGATGTCGTTGAGACCGAACCGGTGGTGCGGGAGAGGTGCTCCACCGGCGATAGAGACTTCACTTGGGATGGTTGGAATATGTCATGGGGTAGTGGAGGGGGCTATGGGCGGGTGGGCTATGGGTAAGCCTAAATAAGCTATGGATACGCAAGGAGGATCATTTACAGAAGAAAGGTGAGTTTCTGGATGTTCATTGCAAGTTTGGGAGGTCCAAGAGTGACTTGACCTGGATTTTGGTGTGGGAGTTGGGGAGTTAAGGGCTTAATAAGGGCTTATCTAAGAGTTAAGGATAAGCAGTGGATAAGCAAAATTCTGCAAGCTATTTTGCATAGCCCCGCAAAAATAAAGACCCTTCAATACTCCAGATCCCAAAAACACACCAAAATTGCTGCAAGGGCCCAATGGCCAGATACCTTTAAAGGATACCTTAAATGATAAGCTCATAACCCCCCAAAGGCCCCACCACCATTCCATCAATATGGTTGAATTAGAATGATAAAGAGTCTTGGCAGCCCAGTTACTAACAGAATAGTTATATAATGTTATATATATATATATATGTATACACATATTATATGTACAGTACATATTTATACTGTATACATATATATAATTATATTGTATAGGAAGCATTCTGCTGCTGTCAGTGCTACCCAGTTGCATTGTCAGAGACACTTGACTTGACGGTGACATATACATTGCTTGCTCCTGCTTGACTTCGGAGAGGCTTTGGCAGTGGGCGAGGCCACAAGTAGAAGGTGCGTCGTGGGTCATGGGTCGTATGGCCAGGTGTAGCTTGGGTCCTTATCATACGGTCCAGAATGTGTTTTTTTGTGGCAACCAGCATCCTGATGAACAGATGCGTTTGCTCCGCAAATCATGGTTACAGATCCATGGATGGATACCCCCCCAAATCCATAAACTTGGGACATATCCCAAAATCCAAGGGTTTGAAGCCTAATTTTGGCCATTAAGATATTTGAAACTGGCCATAAATTGGGTCCTACAGGTGATGTCGTTGTATGGTGGTTGCTCCCAGACTCAATCAAGGTGAAGGGCCTTGTGCTCGCGGCGGCCACACCGCCACGTGGGGAAGCCATGGCTGCAGGGGGGTAACCCAGAAATGGTTGGTCAATTTTAGTCCATGGATTATAGAATACAGTTATACTATGGACTCCACAAATGGATAATATACAATAATTGTTTGATATTATTTGATGATATAGGATATATGTATAAATATATATATATACAAAACTCCAGATTTTACTGAGTTCACCTTGGATGAGTACTCCACTTGAATCTGTCCTGTAAAAGGAAATATTTATCAACCAGTTCTTTTTGGCAGGGCACCAAGATTGGTCGTGGGGGATACTACCCATTTTATTTGCTATTGCATATAGGCGTTATAGGATGTCATGGGGTTAGACATTTTCCAGTAACCTGATGTACTCGTAGAATACTGGTTAATAATTGAATTAGCACCCCAGCTGCCTTTCAACTTGCTTAGCAGGCAGGTGAACCACGGAGCATTCTTTCTCGAATAATTCATGGCAACATCGTTCAGTGGCATAGGCCTGTGTTAATGCCACTTTCCTCTCATACAACTATAGGAACTAGGAATTCTCATAGATGGAATGGAACGAGCAGCACAATTTGTGGCTCCCTTGGGGACCACCAACCAGTGGTTTTCCTACCAGGTATCATGGAACATGGGCCCGTGATGTCCAAAATCACACTGCGTGTTTCTTAAATGCAATCCACACCTCAAAAAAACTGTTTGGTGTCCTCCCTCCCCAAAAAAAGGTGATCAACAGTTTATCCATGAGTTGTACATAATTTAATTATCCAATTTGATGAATTTGTTGGACTCTGCCAAGAAACAGCCAGTGCTGCCACCCAGTTTCCGCCAAGGTTGGTGGGTCCCACGGATCCTCAAAAGCCTTCAGCACCTCGGCATTGGTTAGCCGCTGGTACCCATCAAATCCATGAAAATCCCATCGAATTTGATGAACATTTGCTGGCTTTTCAAAATTATATACCATGATTATCCATGATTCCCAAAGATATGTCTCCATATGTCTCCTATATTTAGCCAATTTGGGTGGCTTTACAGCCTAGAGATTTTCAGAGACCCAGCCATCAGGCGCGTATCGTCATTTTCGGCGGGCACTATGATGGTGGCTCCGGGGTTCCTCGGATCCAACGTTGGTACAGTGAGAAGATATGAAAAACTGAGGTTAGCAAAATCAGGTGTTTTGACCCATGTTCTACCATGTTCTAACCCAGTCAGTGACTAACAATCTACATCAGTGTACTATAGTTTTGGGTATCATCCCAGGACTTGAATTTTCAGGTCTTGTCAGGTCGTGTCTTGACTCCAAACGGCCCTAGGCTGGATTCGTCTACCTCAACGACACCCACATCTTAGACATCGACGAAAACAACTGGACCGTTCCGCCTCTCGCTGAATGTGACAGTCACGGCCCCCCACATCCAAATTCCCTCCTATGGGCCCCAGAAAACAGATCCAAGAGACAACTGGGGTTTGGGACTTTTTTAGGATATCGGGTGGTCCTATTAATGCACCCCCAGTTTCGGATAATTTCGGGTCCTAGGCCTAGGGCTCATTTGAGGCAAACTCAAATGAGCTATAGGATTAGATCAGAAGCAGGCAGGCAAACGAAAAGGCCCAGATTGCTTTCGGTCCACTTGCCACAGTCCCTGTGTGACAACTGTGTCTCTTGCACCATTTTGAAAAATTGATCATTATCATAGTTGATATTTCTAATGGAATGGATCTGTTATTCCCGGACTCACCGAAATAGATGCTAAGCCCGCAACCGGGGTAAAACATGGCTTGTTTTTTCGCTAGTTCCGAGCTTTCCAACACTTGACCAGAAAAGCCACAGCTCTTGTCGCCTCGCTTTTTGGTAGTTACTGGGGATATAGGGGCTTCCATAAATGGGGTTACCCCAAAATGGATGGTTTGTAAAGGAAAATCACATTAAAATGGACGATTTAGGGGTACCACCATTTTAGGGAAAACCTCCATATATTATCATAGAATCATATATTTATATGTTGCATGACCCTATGAGATGATCGCAAATCATGTCCATTTTTCAGTATCCAATATCTTAAACTGAAGATTGACCTGAACAGTATTTCCAGTGGTAACTAGTTTGTCGTGTTAACCAGTTGTATAATCATGCCAATCGTATATCATATGAGGGGTTGACCATTGGCATATTGAATGTTTAATCATTTATTGATAACAACCATTGGAATATTGACTGAATTGATGGTAATATGATTGGTATCTATCATCTATCATTTGATTATGATAAGCCCCTAAACGATACAACAGGTTGAATTGACCATGTTGTTAGTATGATGTTTACCAAATTATATCTTGTTTATGGTTCTCATAAGTTAGGAACAATCTGCTTACCAAACTGACATAATGGTTTAACATGTTTTCGCCAGTCAACCATTTGATGATATTTATTGATTAACGCTGTTTCAGGGTTTCAAATTGGCTACATCCACTTGAAATGAAGGCCATTGCAATCTGATCCATTGAAACACCACGATTTCTGTCTGAAAAGAATGGTCTTCAACTCTTCAACTTAGCTGTTCCCCAAATGAAACATTCTGAAACCCTGCATTTGAGATGAAAAACCCGAGTATGAATCCATAGGAAACGTTATGAAACCCACATGAAATACCAGGAAAAGGACAAAATCCATCAAAATCCCCTAACTCAATGGAGGTTTCAATGGAGAAATCCCATAAATATCATGAATCGGTGAATTTTCCATTGTCATATCACCTGTTTTCACATCTCAGGCGCTGTCGGGGCACCGCCCCAGAGCCCCGTTACGGCCATGCAGCTGCGCTAGTGGGTGGTCGCGTGGCATGGGAGCCTAGCGAATGGGCCCTGGGGTGGGGCAGATATGGGCAGATTGGCAGAAAATGGATGAAATCCATGGGGAAATTTTGGAAAAAAACATGGAAAAAAAATCCGAAAGATCACCGGATTTTTTGAGAGAACTCTGAGCTTTTTGTTGGAGTTGTTCAGTGGGAAGTGATGTGAATGCCAGTTGGTGTTTCATTTTTGTACAAGTGGATTTGTTCTTGAATTCCTTAAAGGTTCTGAAACTCAAGCAACAGACCGATCTCCGCAGATCCCACAAAGATCCCACAAAGACCAGGTCTACTTCGGCGGCAGAGGGAAGACCGGCTGCTTTCGCGACTTGCATGCCCTTGACACCAGCAGCCACACCTGGTGCCTCGGCATGCCTCGGCTGTGAGCCTGCTGCATTCGCAGGTTGTAAACGTGATGTGCATCACCAGCCTGTGCGTATTTGTGGATCGTTGTGGATCGTTGTTGGTGTATGATGTGTACGTTACATTACGTTACCCCATCGAATTCGCGATTTTTACGATTGTTATTTGTTATTTCATCACCAGCGACCCTACTGAAGCGTTTGCGGCTAAAACCAACTTCGCCAACGAACTGGAGCATCACCCACCACCTAGGAAGAAACATGAGGTGTCCTTGATAGTTGGATACCCTCACTTTAACCCGGCAATGGACAACTAGACTATTAGTAACAATGCCCATTTATCATCATTTTTCCTCATTTACTGATGATTACAATACTCCATAAGATGACACCATGTACGAATATAATAAATGATGATGATAATTACAATTTTCATAATATGAATCATCATGTATCATCATTTATCATCATTTACTTATTATTACAATATTACATAAAATTCCATCATATTGCACCAAATTTACAATTATCATCATATTAGATTATCATCATATATATGTAATATAATATGATGGATTGATATCCATATGATGCTCAAATGGCTTTATAATGCCAATGGTTCCAGTTATACCATTATATAATGGCTTTATCATAAATGATGTATAAAATTATATAAATACCATTATAAATGATGATGATATCCATGGCTTTATGGCTATCCAGTTAGCTTATCATCCGTCTCAATGGCCAGGTTCCAGGGACCCAGCTCTGGGGGCGCACCTTCGGCACGACACGGTGCAATTCAATCGCTTGATCGTGGGAAAGATGGTGGGAAAGCCAATGCCATACACACAATTTGAGTACATATGATGATTATGATGGTTGATAGTTGTTAAATGTTGTTAACCAATTTGCTGATGGTTTAATTGTTTAATCATGATGACTGGTGGGTATATTTCTGAGCAACAATAATAGATGAAGAATGGATAACTGGAATAATTTGGGAAACCCTGGCTGCCATAAACCTACCATTTAAGAGGATGGTTCGTAGCACCCATTTATATCCATAGCACTGGTGATTCTGGGGATGATTTAACGTGGTGGGTTTACCACCACATTACTGGGTAATGAGGTAAACCCAATAATAAAAGGATGATTATGGGATAATTGATGGTACTGGGATGATTATGGAATAATTCTGGGATTATAATGAAATAATTCTGAGATAGCTATAAGATCTATAAGTAAGATATAGTAAGATACCACAAGAAACCATCGGTATACCCGCAGGGATGATGAAAAATGACCCCCAGTCAGGCCAGTCATGGTTAGTTTAAGGGGATGGTTTAGCAAATTGGACTTACCACATCAATTAGCGATTTACTAAGTGCATACAAGTATAGTATAGAGATTTACAGTGGCGGTTATTTAACATTATATAACCAACAAAAATGAATGTTAACCAAAAGAATACCAAAAAGTAGGATGTTTACTAAGTTTACTATTTACGGTGGGCAGGAGGGAGCCGTTTGGAGCCATGGATGTCCATTTTCTCTAATGCGAAGAACTTCCCAACCTCATATCTCATAAGTAAAAATGCCCAACGGTTGTGTCTGAAAACGACTGGTTTAAGAAGCAAACATGCTGATATATAATGAATACTGTATATGATATGGGATGCAACTAATTAACCAACTTGATATCATATTTGGATGTGTCTGAAGAGGGTGTATACCCTCCCAGTGATGGCCATTCAATTCGGAAGATTATGATTTAAGAGTTAAAATTTCGGGTAGCCTATTTTCAGACAAACTTGTAATATATGCATATATACAGTACATATATACTGTACTGAATCCCTGCCCTAACATATCCTGCCAACATAACTATATACTTGTAGCAGACACCTGTCTAGAAACCCTGCTTCAGAATCAGATTCGTTCATCTTGGGTACTCAGATTCTGAGGTTCAGTTATCTTTCGGAATTTTGAGGGGGATGGGATTAGCAAGCAGCTGAGCCTCAATCTGCGTTTTTGTCACTGACGAACAAAGAAGGAGGATGTAACCAACCAATGTCAACCAATCCTTGAGATGTTACGTGCTTTGCGCTTTCAAAGACTGGAGGCTCGATAAAACCCTTACCTAAATGGTCGCATTTTGGCAGGAAACCAATAGGCTCAGCTCATCCTTAGTTTGAGGAAATTAGGTGACCTGAAAATGGAAGGCTTGAAGGGATCTTGCATTGAAATCGCATAGCATTTTAGCTGGCTGTTGATTTGAATAATCATAATAATCCTTTCCCCTCCATATATGTTTTATCCCCTAGAACCCCCATGGTCACGTATTGGATCTGTTCAGCTATTGGGGGTCCAGTCATGGGAGGTATTTCAAGTGATCGGGGGATGGGGTTACTTCATCATTTCCTCATCCAAGCCATGCCAGGGCACACTGCGAACCTGCACGGCACCCGGCTCTACGTCTTTGGCGGCACCTGTAGTGGAAAGTCCTGACCTGAGATTACGATGGATCCGATGGATGGCCCAACTTTTTGTTGTTCCCAATCAGCACTGCAGAATGATGGTAACAGAGTCTTGACTGGAAAAACAATGTCATTTCCAAGTGCATAGGAAGTCGCCGAGATCCTCCGGACTCCGGACCCTGGGACTGTGCATGTTCGTCCATGTAGCCCTGAGTCCGTGTCAAGTTGATCATGGACTATACCAACTACACTGGGTTTGTCACCACTGGAAACTTTCCAAGAAGCCAACGAATTAGCTGAACTATGCTGAGATTGCTGAGCTTGTCCTTTCTCAGATGGCTCTTTCCAAGCCCATTCTTATAGATATTCAGCTTGGATACCGCTGACTGGTAGCAACTGAGCAGTCACAACCTGAAGCGTTGCCGGTTGGGGTTGAGGTATTTTGGAGACCTTCATTGTTCTGCTCTCAGATCATCCAGTGACGGTGGAGTATCTTGACATGTTCCAGATGACCCACCGACCCACCTGGTCATGGTTTTTAACATCGTTATTACATCATCCAGCGATGGTTTCACCAAAATCAAATGATTGTCACTATATATGTCAGAATATGTCAGAACCATCGTATGTCCCAAGATTGATTGTAGATATTATATATAGGATATTATAGGTATTCACATGGCTCTCCAGAACGAACGCTTCGAAATTCCTCCCCAAATGTCTGAGGTTTAGACTTAGCATCAATGGCTTGGTCGTGTCCTCCAGCCACAGGACTGTCCTATTTCCAAGGTCGAAGTTGACCAGAAAAATATTGGGGATCAATGATCTTCCCAGACTTAGGTGGCGTTGATATGCGTTGATGCCAGAAATATCATACCAGAATTTGGAAGGAGTTGGTGATACTGGGATGCTTGGTGGTACAGGAATTCGCCAGATATCAATTGTATTCACTTGTCAAGAACATACAACAGCTTTCAGATACATTTTATTAATTGTTAAGAGTTATGAATTCAAGGTTTTCTATCTGAGCATCACGGGGGGGTACGGTGGACATACCTAGGAGGGTTAGGCAGTACATTTTGGAAATAGCACCACATTTTCTGAAAACAGGTACGATGGGTACACTGTACCGGTACGACGTACCTACGTACTGTACCCACGTACCGTATCCACGCACCGTACTCACGTACCGTACTTGCACCGTACCCGTACCCAGTGTACGTACCACTGTACGTACCTACCGTACCTCCCCGTACCGACGCCCAAGTCCTTTAGGATCCCCGGGCACCCGATAGAGCATAACTCTTAAGAGTTAATAAGATACATTAGGAAAAGATAGAGCAAACAGAATTTTCTTAAGTATGCCTAAGCAGGATTGGTGACCATCCCATTCCATTAGATTCTATAGATTTTGTGTCTACATTTGATATAAAGATTATTGACGATAGCAGCAATCACGATTTCAAACTGTTCACTTTCATATAGAGCAACTCGTGAAAAGATAGAAAAGCATTCCTGCGAAAATGGTAATAGCTGCTTTTGCATCTTTATTTGAGTTACGAAATACTGGAAATTCACGCCACATGAATTCACTACCAACTATTTGCCTCCTTCAACTACCACTTTGGTGGTCCCAGTTGAAACTATTTTTTTCAACTTTATGATTACTGTACTTTTTTTGATTTTTGTATGTTTCACAGATATATCCTGATTTATATTATATGATTTAGTTTCGCAATAGCAGCCCTGGCATTTTCTGTTGGATGGAACTGATGGAACGGTGCAAAAAGTGGCTGAGAAGAGGACCCAAACCAAGCCCTCGTTGCGGCCACACTGCCTTGCTCATCGGAGAGTCTTGGAATCCCAGTGGTCCTGGGTACAGCCTGGGAAGCAGACGTGCCATGGTCAAGTCAGTTGGATTGTATTTCCCTTACCTCAATTGTTGATTGATCTGTTGACATTGGTTAACTTTAATATGCGTTTCTTTTTTAAAGATTTTCAATGAGCATATATTGGGGGATGGAATTCATATACCCATTATGTTTGAATTCCAACTATGGGATGGATTATCATACACCATACGCCATGTTTTGACCAACACATGTTTTTGTTCGATCGGCCTGTGCATCCAAGTTGAGGGGCTACGACTGCCAAGATCATTCAATCCTTGATTTCTAAGTACCAATGACTTCAGCGACAGCAGAGAACTGTTAAGATGTTAAAAGATAAATGAAATGGAATCAGTTTAGAAAATGAAATCCCAGTAAAAATCGTGAGAATAGTATATAAAAATAACTATATATATATAATATATAGTATAATATATATAATATAATATAATATAATATAATACAATACAATATAATATAATATAATATATTTATATATATATATATACTTATCCTATTTTTTTGGTTCCCAAATTTAAACCGCAGTTCTCGGAGATTGCTATCGAGATGATCCTTCAGGTCCCTGCTGGTCCATGGTGGCTTCTGCATGGAGACACCCGACATTGCTACCAAGGAGCAACCGCAACGGGGATGGTAAGCCTTGATAAACCCCAATTTGGGATGATTATGAGATGATTAAGAGATGATTATGGTAAAATGTATGATTAATGGATGGTAAATCGGAATTACAGTATGACATGAATTCTCGGTAATATAGACTATATAGACTATAATATACATTAATATACTATAATATATTACCCACAGACGCCGTGTGTTGCCCAGACATTAACATTGAGAATGTCGTGCTGTCGAATATATGATAGGAGAGATTGCAGAAAATACTGCGTATACGCAGTGTTTTCCAGTTTAGGATT
>Ga0126342_10002506_pt1 | contig 28763 bp, 22 predicted proteins | sample Cyp1metagenome_FD_92528 | JGI IMG/M metagenome (GOLD analysis project Ga0126342, IMG submission 92528) | Coral microbial communities from Lord Howe Island, Old Settlement Bay, Australia - Cyphastrea 1 metagenome | ecosystem: Host-associated > Invertebrates > Cnidaria > Coral ... | reverse complement strand
GTAATCTGACCTGTGATATCTGGGATGTATCTGATATACAGATATATAGTTATACATATAATGGGTATCTATCTCTCTTGGTGGCATAGATGTCCTGGCTTGCGTGTTGGAATTTGTTCAATGCACGAGAGTTGAAGGTCTGCAATCTGACCCCAATTCAAATGATTTCCATCCCAAATCAAATTCAAAACTTTCATGGAATTTGCACCTTGTCACCACTTCACGCAGCCCTGAAGATGCGATTCGCAAAAAACGAGCCACAAGACACGTCCTGCCACGCAAAATGAAGATGGACACGCCCAAAGTGCTGCGCCTCCCACGCCAAATGACGATGATGGTCTCGAAAGTGTTGCGCCCGCCACGAAAAATGCAACGCGTCTGAATGTCACGAAGTGCCACGCCTGCCACGCGAAACGAAGCAACGCGACGTTTGAAACCTCCAAAAGTGACCCCTTTTGCAAAACTTACCATAGGCACGGCCATACGGTCCGGACGGTTGCGGACGGTTGCGAACGGTTGGATGAACATAAACCCATAGGATCCATGTATGCTATATATGATAACATTTACCATCAATATACCCCCAATGTTAGCATATATACCATACATGGATCCTATGGGAAAGACAACAACTCTGCAATCACCCGAAATAACCAGAAATGACCATGGCATAAGCATGGCATCTATGTCTGCAACATTTCTTTCGCTGCAACCGCGCCTCAGTCAAGCCGTGGCAGCTATCCACTGGCCAAAGGTCGACTTCGTTATCCTCGGGAATGGGGGGGAATGGGATGTTCATATTTATATGGATTGGATATGATTGGATCATTCCCCAATTTCCATCTATTTCCTATGTACCTTTGCACCAGAAAGAAATGGATGCTGGAAGGCAAACATTGATTTTTTGTTCGGTCTTCTCCTATGTCAAAATCTTCACAGGCACACGTGTCTCGCGCAGACAACCAAAGGTATTGGATCACCATTGCAGATGATGACCTCCAATCAACCTACAAGCGCTCCATCGAAGCACACTAACTTGCAGTTGAGGCGCTGTAATATATGGAACGAGTTAGCAACTGGTTGAGCCGACAGCCGCCACCAGTTGTGGGTCTGCACAAGTAAAATGAACGCTGTGGCAATGAGCAATCCACTAAGAGCAGTGAAGAATCTGAGTGATTTTACCCGTGAGCATAGAACTGATCTACCACCCAGAAGGGAACAACAGTTTCAATTCTAAGGCACAGGAAGGCCCAAAGCGTGTGAAGGCAGCTTTATATTGATATGTTGTTCTTGCTAACTTAGAGTTGAATGGTTTTGCAAACGTCAAAACAACTTGACAAGCAACCTAGACTTCTCGTTTGATTTACTTGTCATGTTCTCTAATTGTTGTCTCAAAAGCACTGAAAGTCTCCTTCTGATGCATAGGTGATCAAATCTCTCAAATGAAATTCTACTTAAAAACAGCCAAAGGAACAAGCAAAAGCAGCAGGATGTCAAACTCCTCTTTGTCCACTTCATGCAAGCATGAATCACAGTGTCAAATTCGTCAGCACCAGTCAGAGTGAGAGGTACTAATTCGACCCGGGTCGTCCTTCCTAGCAAATTTTATGAAACAGCACTATCACACCTTAGATTTGGAAGTGGGCAACGAGAGGACAACCCTTTTTCAGTCGTATCTAAACTTTTGCATATTGGTCTGAAATTTGAGGATGCCTGATGATCAACATCAATATTTTCTGATCTTTGCCATATCAACATGCTGATCTTTGCCATGATCCGTTTCTCTGTCAGCATGTCATCTCAAGGAGGCAGCGGCCTGGGCATGGCGCCGTTGGACCCCAGGTGTAGACACTATAGTGACTCACCAAACAAGATCGAAGAGTATCTCATCACCATCACTCTTCTTTCAGTCGGATTTTGCTTTTCTATCTTCGGGGGTTGCTATGAGGCATCCCATGTTGAGGCTCCCAATTTTGAACCATATATATATATATATACATACGTATATATATATATACATACGTATATATATATATATATATATACATACGTATATATATACATACATACAGCTCCATATGTCTAGGTCTAGTCTTTATTCAAGGGCGCCTCATTGAGGCGACTTTGAAGATCCCCACTGCCATGGCTCCAATAGTCCCAATTTCTGGGAGAGTTACCATAAAACCGCCGTTGGAAATTAGTTACCTCCACGGTAATTCACATGAACGTACATAGTGAAACCATTTCTGAAACCTACTTTTTCATGGTGCCAACTTTGCTTTTTGATTGGATCATTGAAATCCCCCAGTCTTCATTGGTTACATTCTATTAATTTCTATTAAGTCACAAAAAACCACCATGTTTTCTGGGCGAAATTCCCAAAGATCTTCCACAACTTCTAGCGTCCCCCGAGGGGGCTCGAGGCTCGAGCCTGCGCCTGGCCGCTTCGATGGCTTCCACCTGCTCAGTAAATATATAGGGAACATATAGTACATATAGTGTGTATTATAGTATAGTACATATATAGTATAGTATATATATATATATTGGCATATAGTATCTGGTTGGTGCTTGACCTACCCCTCTGAGAAATATGAGTTCGTCAGTTGGGATGATGACATTCCCAATATGTATATGGAGAAATAAAAGCCAACCACCAACCAGTAGTATAGTACATATATACGGTAACTACATTTCAATATACGAACTGGTATTTTATACTACCTCCTGGGCCAGAGACGGTCTGGCCCGCCCTCCACATATTTAATTGTCGTTGCCATATATATAAATATAAATATATATTTATATCGTTTATAATGTGTATACATATATATATATATATATATGTAATAATACACTTATAATTATCTATATAGTGTATATATATATAACATATAATTATCAAATTATATATAAATGCATATATTATATTTATCATATATGCAACTGACATTGGGTATCTCTAATAATGTTGATGGTACAGTACAATTTATGTTTGTATGCATCACATAGTCTTGAGGAATCCCTATGCATGTGCACCTACATCATTAACTTATATTCAAGATGTCGTGTAGACACATGATCACCATCAAACTAGGTGCTGGTAGATGATAAGGGGCGTTTCTGTGCTGCTACCATAGTCAAAATCCTAGGGAACAACCGTGGCTGCATCACGATCTCAATCTACCCAACATAAGCCACCGCCCTTCCCTTTAACCTCATGTTTTTCTTATCTACGCCAAATCCATTCTAAGTCCAATCAACAGTATCAGTATCATCGGCAGGTGGCAAACCCTGTACGGAAGTTTCCTAAGTCATGGGGGGTACCCCAAATCATCCAAATCCAAGTCATTAATTAGACCATAACCATAACTTAGTACTGAAACTCATGGTGACCTGTTTTTTTTTCATTGGAAATCCACATATTCCCACGATTATGTCCAGCAATTTTGGCGGTCGCCATCTCTGGATCCGACACTGGAGCGGAACTCACGCTTGGACATGACACGAAGTGCTGAGACCTGGATGGCTTTGGGGACCCCCGTCGCGGTTATGAATACCTATAGGACCCTGTATGTATATGAATTATATGTGTATTATAATAATATATATATATATGTTTATATGATAGGTATCTTCGCTTGTTGTTTTTCTTTTTCTGACACAATAATGCGCAACATGTTTTTGTTTTAGCCATGTGAGATTCCAACGATTAGCCATTCATTCTTATTCCATCAGTGGATCAGTCATTCTGGTCAGTTGAAAGCAATCATTCCATGTTGGAGCACACAAAACAGCTTTGAACCCCAGACCCCAGAAGAGATTTAGCATTCTTTTGTCGTGATATATATATATATATATTGATTGATATATCACAGGGTTTCACATCCATACTTGAACCAATCGATGTGTATACAAACAAACAACTGGCATGGATCGGATTTTTGACTAGAATTGTCTGCAATATGCATCCCTACTGCTTCACATGTCTCAAGGACCAATCTGGACCCCTCAAAGGTACCAAGAAATGACCCCAAGATACCCCAAGTATAGGTCATTTGCCGATGGACGCGATGGATTCGTAGAGCTATGACATGAAAAACCCGGCCTAGCTGCACTGTGATCCGGCCATGTGGCATACAAAAACCACCGAAAAAACATATAAAACCAATCGAACACCAACAAAAACCAGGCGAAAAAGGGGGAATCCTACCTGCCATTCATCTCTTTCTCGCAAAGCTTCCTTCACGTCCTTCTCAGCTGCCACCAAACTGCTGTTTATGCTTGTGGAGAGTCAGGGTGTGCTTGGGACATGCTATCTGGACACATTGAGCAAATTGCTCTACGTGTTCGACGCCATTCTAAAGTAAGTACTGCAGGAAGGGACTGCAAGGAGTGAATCAAGCCACAGTGCAAGACCTGTTCGACTGCCCAGCAACCACCCAGTGAACATTGAACATCGGGCTACGCAACTTTGTCCAGAAATTCCGTTGCTCCCTGCTATGCACAGCCACAGCCACAGTCCTTCCGAAGGTTGTCTCGTTCCTCCTCGAGCGCTCGTACCTGTCACGTGTTTTTCCTTGCGGAAGGCCTAAAGCCAACAGCTGGGTCATTACATGGGGCGAAATAGGCAACAATGATGTGGTTGCAATCAACAATACATATTGAAAGTACAACCGAAAATAATGGTACCCCCAAATATGTTTGATGTTTCAGGAATAACTAGGCGGCAGGTTTCTTGGGTTCCACAATTCGAGGCCGCACACAACATAATGTTGCATATGTGTCTGCTATTTTTCTTGAAGAAGCCCAATCAGCAGCAAACCATCCAAGTTCGGAAATCGCGTCTTGACTGTGCTTCCAAGTATTCTGAATGCAAACAAACACAGGCATGTGATCCAGTGATTTCCGCGCTTGAAATCCTATCACAGCTAGATGTTGGCTTCCCAACCAGAGTCAGGTCATGTCAGATCCGGCCTGTTGCTTCAGTTTCTCAATCTCTTCCTCTTGCATGAACACCTCCACGCATCATGCAGCTTCGAAGCAGTGGGACCCAGTGGGAAGGGACTCTGGAAGAGATGGACGAGTCTGCCACAACATGACACCACCTTTCCTTGAGAGTTGGATAAACATGTTGATGACATGCGGCCTTGCAAATGAAGTGCAAATCTCTTGCATACTTCGAGAAATTCCAAGACTTCTGCCGAGAATTGATTTCTCCTGGAGCGATTCCAATGCACTACCGTTTTTTCAACATGGCAGTGTGTCAAAACCAATAGTACCCCTGTAGTTCACATCAAAATAGCTGGGATTTATGGATGTTCATTCCCCTAAAAATGGTATTTTTATAGGTATTGATCCATAGCCACATTCTTGTGGCAAACATCACCAGATATCACCAGGCAGGGACGAATCTATGACTTGGTGAATCATCGCCCCAGAAAAATCGCCCCTGCCTTGGAATTCCATGCTGCATGGCGGTCTTCACAGACCTGGCCATGGCCAGGAAATCCCATCGCTATCTACGCGGAAAAAAAAGGCTGCTTGGTAGGTAGAACATATAGCACTATATATATTATACATGTACTATAATATAGAACATATATATATATATATATTATACATGGTATATATATATATATATATTATACATGGTATATATTATAGTGCTATAGAACTTATAGAACTATATTATAGATAATGTATGATAATGTACTATACATGCCCACCCCAATATCCACACCGCAAAGGGGGAGAATGATGGAGAATGTACAATGCCTGCCGCAAGGTGATTCCCTCTATAACCTTCAAGCCCACTTTCAATGTAAGGTTTTCTTCAGCCTGGGTATGCACCTGGGGCCGTAAGCATCCTTCACTGAACGCAGTTTCATGTGGCGGATCCTTCTCGATTCCCAGCTCATTCAGGCCAGAAGTAGATTCTCTATGAGTAATACATATAGTACTATATGACTTATGTCGATATATACACTCGTATATCATATATTTCATAATTCAAATATGGCGCAAATAGCTAGTCAGCTAGTATATCTCTATATATATATGATATAGTGTATATATATATATATATATGTATATATAATACATATATATATATGCCTATATATATAATATAAATATATATATATATATAATATACAGTATATATGCTCAAAATTGCTCAATTATGTCATTATAAGCTCCACCACTGCCCGCCAAACGACTCCTACAGTATCTGTCGTGTGCCGCCTTCAGATCGTCCAGAAACTGCTTCTGCTGCTGGAAGTACCAGGAGAGATCTTGAGGCTCCTACTGTAGAGACTTGCTGATTTCACGCCAGCCAAACCATCAAGCAAAATAAAAAAACGTGGAAACATAATATGCAAGTCAATATAGATAGCATCGGAAGGTCAAATTGGTCACGGGACGTGGAATCGTTTGATCAGATTTGCGCCGCAAACCTTTTGCTGTCAGCCATCGATTTAAATCCAAATGGGTATGGGTCAATACCTATAGATACATTTTTAGTGGGTTATTCACATCCATCAATCCCAGCTATGACTTGGGGTTCAACAGGGGTACCAGGGTTTTGAAGTTTTGACCCATCCCCAAATTGCCGCTGCACATTACTCTCGACCAATGTCCATGGACCGGTTGGATGTCACTTCTAGGCTCTTCACATGACCTGCGTCGCCGCCGCCGTGCCGTTGGTCCTCAATTCTTCAATTTGAATGTACGGAAGTGGGAAACTCATGGAAAATCCAATCATAAGCCAGCCAAATGTGAGCTTTTGGCTTGTTGTTCCTTAAACAAATCAGGTGTGTAATTGAATTTCTATGGATTTACCATGAATTCATCTCCAAGCGGCTCCGAGTGATCTGCTTCAAGTAGTTCTGGAACCTGCAGGCTGCTTCCACTTGTCGTTTCACAACATGCAGCCTGCATTTCATCTGACACCTGAGAACCTGCCCTCCACAAAGCCTTCTCTTCATCAAAGTCACTTCCGAACACGTCCCCCCAATACAACGCAGTTCGCATTCCAAATATAGCCTAACATGCTGCCAGAATGATCATCTTGGGACGCGTAAAAACAGGAACCTCATTTTGGCATCGTTCAAGGTCTTGACCCACACCATTGCCAAATCTCCTTACTGTCACCTTATTCCTGGTGCCCTAGATGTATATATACGTATATATACACTAGATAGATAGATAGATTAGATTAGATTAGATTAGATTAGATTAGACTAGATTAGATTAGATTAGATAGATAGGTAGGTAGATAGATAGATAGCTAGACAGGTAGGTAGGTAGATAGATAGATAGCTAGATAGGTAGGTAGGTAGATAGATAATGATAGATAGCTAGATAGGTAGGTAGGTAGGTAGATAGATAGATAGCCAGCTAGATAGATAGATAGATTAGATGCATACACCCCGTGAATTCCATGGTCAAGCGGCCGCAAAGCATCACCATCACGTCTCCAAGCGCTCCAGTCTCCAACGCGCCGAAGATGAGGTCCTCGAGTTGAACAGGACTTGCGCAGAGGTGATGACAAGAAACAGATTAGGAGACCCCAAATCTTGTTCGCTGCCTGATGAGATGAAATTAACTGCTGATAAGTTGTTGAGTGTCTTATGTTTGAGTTGTTGAGTTGTTTTGAGATAGCGGTTTGAGATTATGTTGCGATTTCATGCAATCAAGCAGCTTGGGAAACAACCAGAATATGAATCCTAAAACTCTGAACTCATCGCACAAACGACAGCATCGCCCCAGCCAAAACGATCTCCTTTCCAATATGAGTTTCATCGTATGGAAGGCCTCAAGAGAGGCAGAATGGCCAACTGAAACGTAGCCTCGCACGTGCCTGCCGCGGTGCAGGAAAACTGTGGAAACGTATGAAGGAGCAAGCCGTGCAAATGTGGACTGCGCAGCATTTTCTTAAGCCAAGATCAGCCATATAAGTCATCAAATTTCAGATTCTTTGAGAGTCAGGGATCTGGGGTTTACTCTGATCTTAAGATTTGCTTCAGCTGGATCAGCTTCACCATCTCTCAAACCAAGACAAAATAGAAAATTCCTGCAACTGATCAGGAGCCAGTAATGACAGTAATGACCAGCACAGCACTGGCCTCTTGAGATTTGAATACATGGCTTCTTGGTTGCTACAATCCAAAGCAGAAGTGGCTTCGTCCAAAATGGCGAAGGTCCTCAGTGGCAAAACTCAGCAGGTCGCCGAGTTTAAAAAACTCAGCTGGGTGGTCCAAAGTTCGAAGTTAGGAGACCACAACTGGATTGATCCTTTTCCCATAGGATCCATGTATGGTATATATGTTAACATTGGGGTTATATTGTTGGTAAATGTTATCATATATAGCATACATAGATCCTATGGGTTTCAAGTTCTTTGTCCAAATTTGGGCTGCCCAAGAGCTAGCCAGCCCTGCATGATGCACGCATCATCATATAAATGGAAATGGTCTGCTGCAGTTCATATGTGGGTTGCATGTACAACTTAGAGCCGGATGCAGCATGACTATCACAGCAATAATTCAATCGAACCTGTACATAAACCATGATGTTCAGTGTTCATTCCCATCCAAATCTCAAAAACTGTTGGATTTTATTGATCAACCATCAACGTTCATCACTGACCGTCACTCATACCGTGACCATTCATGAACACCACAACAATAACAATAATGGCGACAAATAGTGGTCATCACTGTAATACCACAACCACAAATCATGTATATATATAGGGGAACCCCCAGCCTTGAGCCTATATAGATATATGATATAGAATGACATTCAATCAACATCATCGTCATGATCATGAGATCATGATCATGATCATGATCATGATCATCATCAGCAGCAGCAGCAGCATCAGCATCAGCATCATCATCATCATCATCATCAACATCATCATCAACCACCATATTTTGCAAAATTAAACAGTTCAGAACATCATGGAATTTCATGCACGGAAAACCATCTGGGTTTGTCTGTGCAGTCTGATAAGTAAAGTACCTCAAAATCAAATGGTTGATTGATGTTGTTTTGTTTCCCATTTAAAGGGGCTCGGCTATATAGTTCGATGGATGTGGGTCAAAACCCTGTACCCCCAGTGAACCTCAAGGTTGATGGTCATCCCTTATACCACATGATTAGTAGGTTTTGACCCATACCCAGATCTATTTTGGGGTATACCCCATTTTCAGACACACCCATATCCCCGTCATGATCACGCCATCGAGCATATCGAGCTGCGGTCGCTTCAACAGCAACCGGGCGAAGCCCAAGCGTTGCCGTTCCCCGCCACTGAGGCAGCTGTCAAAGTCGATGGCCACATCCAAACCTAACGGAAGTCTTGGGGACTAAAACTAGGTCAACTATTGTAACTATTGTTTATGGTAGATATATCTGTATAGTTTATAATGGTTTAAAAGCCAACTTTGAACTGGGGGGCACTACCTTGTGGAGATGTGTTTTAATATTGAAAACATGGAATATCGGAATATCATGGCTCTCGAAGAAAAATATCTCATCATATTTATATAGCAAATTTCCAAGAAAATCAGAGTGTCTAAGATTTGGGGTTTGATATGGAAAATAAAAACATAAATTATACCTGTGTGATGGAAGTCTGCAACGGCAATCAGAAATCGACATTATGGATCCTTTTGGATCCTGTGTGGTATTCGGCAATTTCACAGACACTGATGATCTACATCCTAGCTCAGGGTGATTCATATATATTTCATATATTATATTACAGTACATCTATAGTCATCTATTATCATCTATAGTCTATAATGCGTAAAATGAACATTCTTGACATTCTTGACATGATTAAAGGATATTAAAGGATATGAATAGGTGATTGATGATAAAGAGTCTGATGAACTCCCAAACCAGACGCCATCGAATCAAAGGATTTCTCGAAACAGCGCCTAAAAAACCACTGGGGAGATCGTCGATGCACCAGTCATGTCAAGGTAATGTTTAAAGCCCCACAAAATGGATCGAAATCGGACGTTGCTAAAACCGCGTTTGTAGGTACCCTCTGGTAAACAGCCACATAGCTATTGAAAATGGCCATAGAAATAGTTGATTTACCCATAAAAATGGGTGGATTTTCCATAGTTATGTAAACGTTTACCAGAGGGTAATAAATATACAAACCAATCCAAACATGGTTCCTGCCTGCATGTCTTCAAGTAGTCACCACAAATCAACCGCCCAACGTTGGACCAAAGCAGTTTCTCTGAGAATGGGACCAAAGCGTTGCACCAAGTAGGACAAGTTCACCTTGCCAAAACATCCAAAAATAGCAGAACTATCAGACACATTCTCCAATTGTGGGTTGATTTATATTGATTTATAATATATATATATATATATATATATGTATAATATGTATATATATATTATTATATATATATTATTTTATATTATATATATTATATTATATTATATATACACGTATATTATATATATATATTATATTATATATATACGTATACAGCTGGAAGCCTAAGTCATGACCCAACCCTACTTCCTCATGGCACCGCTCTTTCCAGAAGTCATGCCTAAGTCATGCCCACCTGGCATTTCAGCATGGCACAAGTGTTAAATAGATGTCCAAAAACCCTGTTTTGGCATGGAATATATAGCTATTATTAGAAGGCTCAAATAGCATTGTATGAAATAACTAATGATTAAGGAATGAGGGAAAAGGCACGACATCCTGAAACCATTTTGTGCTGAAAAAGTGTGCAAAAATCAACAACAAAAAGAAACGACTTAAGCTGTTCCCTGTAATCTCACTGAATTCAAACGACTCACTAATCTGAATTTATACCTTTTATCATGCGGCTGGGGATGATTCCCCCTCCCAAAAAATCACCACCTTCATCCCATCCCGATTGTATCAAACAGCCCCATTCTATGGTCCCACATGATTAAATAAGTGGCTTCATCCCCTATAAAAGCATGGTTTCTAGGAGGTCTTTAATATTAGGGGGAAGGGACTAGATGTTCAATGGAGTTCAATGGATTTTCATGGTGCTTTTCCCCCATACGAAGAAGCAATTACCAACGCCTGGCCTTTTCCAGGGCTTCCCGGATCTCTCTGTCACTGGGACCGTCGCTGCCTTGTGCCTGATGCGCTGGCAACAGCCATGGGTGGATCACTGGGACAACTGGGATTTGGGGCAAGAAATGCCCAGCTGAGAATTGGGAAAGAAACTTGTCCATATTTGTCCACTCAAAAAAAGTGATTTATGTGATTTTGCCATTGCATAAGACATGCAAACGGTAAACACTTACATTACACTTACTCTTGAAATCCCTTCAGTGTGTAGCCCAGGATTCCCCAGAAAGTCAGTGTTCAACACTGATCCAAGAGGCAGGACCTGCCCCCGTCCTCCCGGAACCAACATCCCAACCATCCCATGGCAACCTTGGGATAGGTCGCGTTTTCACGAAGGGAACCCAAACATAGGTACGTCTCCTCATCACGGTGACGACAAAGGCAGACTCACTGTGCCTTCCCCATCAGAACCCGAAATACATATATTGAGATATATGACATATATATAAATAGATAAAGACATGTTCAAACTGAATTTGAGGTACAACAAGTTGAATAATCCCTTCATCCTATTACTAAACCTGATAATTGATGAAGGAATTAATCAGCTGCTCACTGAATCAATCCTCGACACACAGCGTGGAGCTCCTGAGGCAAGAAGAACATCTCCTTTTGAGCACAGCGATGAATTCTTCCGCTGCCTGGCAAGCAGAAGAATCAAGAATCATACAAATAACATAAAAAAAATGCATACGATATCATATTATATCCGATTGTACTTGATTGACTCAGTATATTTGTGTACATGTATATGATATATATATATATACTGCACTGTATATTAATAATAATAATAATCATCATCATCATCGTTATAATAGTAATGTGCATGTAAATATATATATATATATATATATAATCATATATCTGTATGCCACAATACAATTCGGAGTTTCGTTTCGGACTCTGATCTAATCTAGCGAACGCGGCGACATATTGTTCCTTTAAACAACTGACAGCAAGTTGCCCTGCAGTCCAAACAACATCACCAAGCTCAACTTTGACAGTCACTACCAGGGCCACATACAATACTTCAAGACCTGCCAACTCCTTGGTTTCCCGCATCTAAAATCAAGAAAAAACAAGAATTGTTAAACAAATGAGCGGTTTCTAGTTGTAACGCATCCCATTTTGGGATAGCCAAGGAGTTGACCCATTCCCAACTGCTTACATCGTCACACCACAAGGGAGTCTCCCGGCATCCCAGGATGTCCAAGGATGTTCCCCAGCCTCGGTGCCACAGCCCAGCAATGCTACGAAGCAGGGAGCTCTTTCCCACACCACTGGGGCCGCAAAGCATCAAGGCTTCGCCTGGCGACACGGCGAACCCGGCACTGACCTGGCACATCCTGGCACTCAGCCACACTGGCAGAGTGGCTGAGTTGCTGCACGTAAAATTTCCACCCACATGTGCTCAATCTAATACTACATCATATTATATATATATGATCAACTTATCAGTACATTGTTAACTTGACACTTTGTGTGCAGGTGTTGTACAAACCCAGCAATTGATGGTGGTGAAGTGGATCCGCCAAACAGCGAGGAAACAACTTCTGTAATTGAGTGTGCTTTGCCAGAAATATAAGTGATGTGAAAATGAGCATGCACAGTTATATATACTTACATACACATATGTATATCTATATATACACATACCAATATATACACATATCTACACAAACTATACATGTATATATATAAACGTACACATATTATATACTATACACATATAATTATACACATATATAATACACATAGATAATACACACAAGCAATGAGTGCACCATCAGCACCAATCAAGGCTACCTTTATCAGTTTACACTGCCACTTTGCTCAGCCGATGGAAAATTTTGCGCCTGCTTTCACTTGCAGAGTGATCTGTTCGACCAAGGGCCTGTGGCCCTTGGGTGTGAAAATGGTCAATTCATCCAGCTGAAGCAAGACCTGCACCAGCTCGGAAGCTGTTCCGGTTGGCCCTGGTAGGAGAGCAACCTCATAACCGTTAGCTTCAAATCGAAATCCCGAAAAAAACTGGCATGTCTTTGAAAAAAGGACGTAGTGACGTAGTGTTTCAAAGTGACAATCTTCAATGTGAGAGCAGTAGCCAACAACTGGATGATGATACCATGTACCCCTGCAAAATGAAGATCCTTCAACTTCAAAACACATGGCGCTGACTTGAAATTGTCTACCCCGATAGTTAGGAAGGCAAAACCCAACAAATAGTCAATACACACATATATAAATATATGTATACAAATATCATCAAATATGATCAAATATCATCAATTATCATCAAACATCATCACTTATCATGAATTATATATCATCAAACACTATCTAATATTTTCGAATATATAACCAATTACAAGAAAAGAATCATCATTGCAGTTACAAACGCCTCTGTTTCCGCATCGCGCCGTTCACCGTTGCGAATTTCTGTCTTGATCCCAGTGTCATCCATATCTGTCTCGTCCTGAAGTCAAGAACGTCTCAGAAGTCCTTCCTCCTTTGCTCCGACACAGAGGGCGACACAGAAGGATGTATTAAATCGTGTCAACAATTGCAGTATAGAATAGCGCAGTCCCATACGCCAAACGGTCCATAACGGTCCATGGTCGACTTTGCACTCATCACTTTTCTTTGCCAAGCGTCAAGCATATCCCAAAGCTGCTGAATACGGATGGCTTGAGCTCCCATGTTGGTGATAGCATCTGAGCGCAGAATCCGTCACGACAACTTTCACCTGGAAAGCCTTGCCAATTCTGATAGATACATAATTGTGTATATATCTACAAATAATACGCATGGTACTTCATATCAAATGTACAGGCATAGACATACCACGCCATGGTCCAAAGATGGTGTATACATATATGTATATATATATACAGTATATGGTATGGTCATCCATCCCATGCCATGGGAATCCAAACATGATGGTATAGTATAAATCATAATCAGATATGCAAATACATAATATGGATTGATGACAATCTCCCACTTAATTAGGTACATAATCCAACTATTCGTTATAGCTGGCAAAACATATCCAAACTAAGATCCCCAAAATATATCTTTATTAGATCTAATAACCCCCAAAAAGATAAAATACACATGAACACACTATATTTACCATGACTATTATAGTACGCTTTGGACTGGTAAGTTTTGGCAGGATTTTCCTGGTTGTTTACCCATCTTTCTGGGAAAAAATATAATATTTCACTAAGCGGAAATAAGGCCACCAATCTTCGCCAATTGGGGATGATTCCCCCTACTAACCATGATTCCAATATATTCCAGTGTCACAGTGAGGCACAGATCTGTCGTACCACGGTACCCATCTGCGTCACCAGCGTCGTGAAGGCTGCTTGCAACGCTCCCAGCACCGTAGCAGCTTCCATCATGCCTCCAAAGTCCATGGACCCCGAGAAATATTTACCTCGCGGCAAAGACAAGATTGAAAAAGGAAGGTTTAATATGGTTTAATGGGGATTATCATGGGGATAATAATGGGATAATGGGATAATTATGATTAACCCATGTAGTTTCATGAGTTTGTCGAATTTTCTTGGGGGTTAGTCACTGGGATACCCGGTATTTAAGGATGGCCTCACTGATTTAACCCAGCTGGTAATCATCTTCATGGCGAGCTAAGACATCCCCGGCAAGCCATGTTTGATTACCTTGAAATGTGGGGTTTTAACATGTTCTACCGCGTGAAACATATCATAAACTCGGGATCATTGTCATAATCCCAGTTTGAAGGATGGAAAATAACATGAAATGAAGATGAGCACATTGAAACAACCAGTCAGGGAAAATACAGGGATTTTTTTTGGCTGTTGAATCATGGATCAAAACCATGGTCCCATGGTACCCTTAAGGAACAGCAAACTATCATACAGCGGTTTATGAGGCTATTCTGTTCGAGGTCTTGTTTGATTTTAGGTCCATGGAGTTCCCCCACAAGCCCCTAAAAACACCACAGAGATCCTATACAAAGACCATGGGTACCTACTGAAATCCCATTAAAACCCAGTCAGTCTCCAAAGGTTTCCTACTCAAAACCAGCGAGCTTGGGCAATCAGCTTTTTGCATGTGGGCATGTTGTCTTTGATCCAAAATGCTTTTCTAAGTAGAAAATCAGTGGCAAGCACCCACTGGTTCATCCATCCAAAGAATTAAAATCTGCAACAAATATCCATAAAAATCCCATCAAGCACCAACGAAGATTTCAACAAGAAGGCCCTCAGCAAGATAGCCCCTTAAACCACCCTAAAAAACTAGCTGCTTAAAAGAACATGTTCATTCCCGCAAAACGGGGCATCATAGGGGACAACAGATTCTGGTCATTTTTAGCATGTATCCATCTGAAGTCTCGCACACCCAATTTTGACCCACCCCTTGAAGATGGCACTAAAAATGATGAGACTGGGGAGATAGCTCGAAACTGTTTGACCTGAGTGGGGCTATCCAATCTCCCCCAAACTTGTTGCAGTTTATGATTAAGAGGTGGGGGTTGAAATGGGACTTTAACAAAAGGATGAGATAAACGGGACAAGATAGAGATTGATGGAAGCTGGTTTCTGGTGGCATTAGGTAGCAAGCAAAAGGTTTGTGACATTTCAAGTGCGATTGTACATGGTTTCGTTTCCTGCGGGCCAGTTGAGTGATTGATGACTTGATCTATACATCATATAATCGTCATATCATATACGGTAATCATCGTATTATCTGGCTAATTTCATTTGCTACATTGCTACACATTGCTCTGTTCAACCGGCCCAAAGCAGCCACGCAGCCGCGCACCTGCCAAGACAACGAATGGGGCCACATTTGCCACATACCTCGGGAACCAATCAACTCCCGCTGTGCAGTTGGTGGACTGACTCAGCCGAGAAATAGATTGGGCCATGATCTATGCCAACTCTCCATGACTCTGCAAATTGGCAAACCTCTTGCAATACGAATGTAACGTAAACTGTTTATATAATTACATAAATCAAATCAAATCTCTTGAACACATAAAGCCAATCTCCCAAGTTTTCTGATGTTCTTCTTTCTCAACTACTTGCTTTCTGCTAACTGTGCCCAGGATACATTGCAGCTGCCTCGATCATGCCGAAACTGATTGAAATGGCCAACAGTCCTCAGCGGGATGATCGTACCAGCAACCAGCTGGGGTAGCGTCAACATAAATCAAGATAGCCTCTGGTAAACAAACATAACTATGGAAAATCACCATTTTTGATGGGTAAATCAACTATTTCGACTGGGCCATTTTCAATAGCTATGTGGCTGTTTACCAGAGGGTATGGACAACAACCATAGTTACCATAGTTCAGAAATGACCTACAAACCAATGGATATCAATGGTGGATTCTCTCTATATATGTTGACTTTCTGCCGGCTAAATCATCAAATTTTACTCAGGTGCAACCAAAACACGATCTAATGTTCCTAAAACAATAGTAAGTTATCCCCAATTTACCATTTTTATCAATTTTTATGGATGGTATAAACATCTATAAAACATAAAAAAAACTCTGGCTGGTTCATTCCCCTGTTTCGCCCTGACGAGCGGGCTATGACGAGCGGGCTATGACGAGCGGGCTATGACGAGCGGGCGAGCTAGGGCGAGCCCGGGTCGGGGTACCGAGCTTCGGTACAAGGTGCCCATGAGTTTGGCGAAAATCTCCTCACCTTGGCCGCTGTGAATCTTCATCCAACCCAATATTTGTATATTGAATATATCACTGGAGATCTATGGATACAAAGAGATAAATATTGTGGGATATGTATGTATGTATATATATATATACATATATATACATATTATACACACATTCAATCCAATATCATCCGATATGTATATATATATATATATTGAATCCAGTATCATCCAATGTGTGTATGTATATATATATATATATATATATTATATACTGTATATATAATTATATATATATATGACAAAAACTAGAAAACATCTGAAAGTCAATTCTTCATCCCAATGGATCGTGAATCCACATGATTACTGCAGCACCTTTTCATGCAAACGATCCAAATGCCAACACAACCAAAATATGTATAAACAACTAGTGTAAAAGAAAAATAAACGGATTGTTAACTGATTTAATGCAAATTAATTCAACTGTACAAGAGTTGTGTACTTCAGTTTGTTGATCTATTTGATTTCGTTCGTCTCAAAATGAGCTAAACCGTTTAGGAGACTCAGGACATAATTCAAGTTTTTCCGAGATCTTTGCAGGAACCATAGACCCTGCGACACGGGTTGCCGTGTAACATCGTTGTAGCTCAAAGTGATGTCCATCGAAAAAAGCCACCGGCTCGGCATGTTCACGCACCTGAGCAAAACGAGCCAAAACTGGGGTGTGTATGTATGTATATATGTATATATAAACATATTCAGGAGTAGGAAACGATATATCATGGACTGTCATGGCTATATGATGGATATATATATATATATATGTCAATGTATACACATATTTAAAAAATACACAAAACAAAGACAATGGGATACAATATTGGTTTATTATATAAATCCCTATAAATTGGACACCCAATCATACCGGAGTCTTGTCGTAGCAAATCTGGCTGTGTCTTGGCACGTCAATGGCCCCACGTCAACCTAGCCGCTGGACAAATTCACCCTTGCATGTGTTCGACTATTGGCATCCCATATCCAAGGACCCCGCCCAATAGTTATGAAAATTATGAAATGGCTATGGGTCAATACCTATACATTTTTAGTGGGATGAACATCCATTTACCAGCTATTTTGGGGTTCACTAGGTACCAGGGTTTTGACCCATCCCCAAATGTTGTAAACCAGCTCTATAGATAATCCTAGTCATGGAATGTTATGACTTGATGTGGCTGATATGACTTTGTCCAAACAAAACTTCATGTACCAATCTACGTGCTCCATTCCATGGCATAGCACCCCCGTTTTGAGACCCATGACAAACCAATGTAGGGAGGGACCAGACAAACATTCAAAAATAGACATGCGATGTTGATACAATGGGGAAAACAATGGTTTGGGGTGCCCTTATCGGAATATGATGGACTCTCATGGCGGCTTTTCCGCATCTATGTTAGTTTACAGGAGGATACCCATAGTTTAGTGGAGTTTATCAAATGTCTTGCTATGTGTGCGTGTGTATATATATATATATGTATATATATTGATAATATAGACATAAAATATTATATATAATCGTTTTTGTTAAAAAGAACAACTTAGTGTATATTATATGATATGATATAATATAACAATAAATGTTATGTAAATTATCGTATATTATACTATATATATAGAGAATGTCATATGAATATAATATATCATGTATGCTATGTATAATATGTATATTATGTATAATATCTATATTATGTATATTATGTTATATATATATTATCTATTATATATTTGTTAATATGGTTCCCCAATGGTTCCCCCATGGCTCCAGCGATCCAAGGCGCGCGCACCAGAGTGAAGCGAAAGGACGCCTCTTGCGCCAGCACCCGACGTCGTAGCCGAGTGAAGGGACCACCGAAGATGGCGAAGGACAGGACGTTCCTTGCGACATCTTGCGACGGATGCGGATCCCCATGGGATGCACCTGGGCCTGAAAATCCAGGGCTTTTATCATGCTGCAGTAGATGTTACTGTCTGGTAAATTAACAGTTTGATCCTGAAAACAGCCATTTTTGAGTTGAAACTAATTTTCCAACCCCTATCTGCCAGGGTCTATGTTAGTTTACTGAGGTGTAAATGATATTAACACTGGAATATTGAGGGGTATACCGTATATACCCAATTTTTAGTCACAGCCACCTGGGGAGAAGGGGATATCTTGAAGGAACATGGGGATATGTTGATGGAACATGCCTTTGGGGATGTGTTGAGGATATATTGATGGAACATTAAGATTGAGGAAGAAGACCAAAGTAAAAGGATTGAGCATGTCTTTGCATCTTTCTGCGAGGAGCTTTACTGTTTCCAGGTCTTGTCCTGCTGGAGTCTCTGCTACCAATGTTCAAGATTGAAACTGGACCCTGAGCTCGTTAATATATTTAATATCGTTAATTAGATGATCAAAGGATGCTCGACATGTCCAGCATGCTGCAGCAAATGGTTCAGGTGTCGTTCACGACTGGCTGGCTGTTTCAACCCTTCCATTGGATAATTGTGTACCGAGCTTCATTGTTCAATATTGTTTATGGTTCAAGTCCCGAAGCCCAATGATGATCATCCAACTCAGTGATCACCTGGTAGTATGGAGGCACCTACTCTGTCCGTGCTACAATACGAAATTCTCACAGGCACAAACAGCACAGGAAATTTGGGAAGAACCATTTCATTATTCACTCATTCCCTGAGCGTCCATCATCTGCAATCATCTAGCCAACATATGATTCTCTCACCAATCATCAACCGATGTTCAACCAATCGTCAAAAATCCTCCTGTTCCTCCATCAACATTCATCAACCATCACCAGCATATCACCAGCATGGCCAAGCGTCAGAATCAATGAGTACAGCACAATGAAGTAGAACAAATCTCTGGAGATCGAAATCAAAATGCCAGATTGCACCAGAATCAATAGCACCTGTTGAGCCACGGTGGTCACAAACTCCAACAACCTCAGCGACTCGCGAAGAGGATACGTCCATTTAAAAAGAAAGAAACACATCATTTAGGATGGTTAAGTTATTGTTAACTGTTTGTTAACTCATAGTTCTGCATGTTTTTTTTTTTTTAAAACAATGTCGTGCTTAGACACATTATGTATATATATGATATATATGTATATATATATATATGATTATAATATGACTATATATGCATACACCATAAATTGCGGATATGATGGAGGAAGAAAACACCTGTCTTTCCGGGTGCCTTTTGAACTGCTGTTTCTTTAAAACTGGTCATCACTTTGGACCGTCCAAGTCACACATCAGTGAACTCGCCCGTGTCCTGTGGGTCAAGGATGGTCAAGGTATCTCTGTGTGTATATCTATATATTTATATATAATATATATATATATATATTAACAAAATGCTCTTACCTAGTTGGTTGTTGTGTTCCAATTTAGAAATACTCCCAAATTCATCCGAATCTAAAACTGCAACTGATACATCCAATGCTTGAATTACCTAGAGATGCTATACTTTACATCAATAGATAGATCTATATTCCACTAGTTTCCAAATCCGATGCTCTTTGATTTCGCGGAATTGCTTGGTAGTTGGGGCCCCAATCCCACGATGTATCTGTTCAACGGGCGTTCCGAAGGCCTCGCAAATTGCGATCGCAGAGATTTTTTGCACGGACTACGGCGTTCCCAAAAAGATTGCTCAAGTGATTCCGATTCATTCCGATTCATACTATTTTGATGACCAGGTGTTTTTAGTATTTTTTATTTTCGAGAGACCCCGAGACCCCTGGCCCAAATCCAGCTCTCACTAACCATCACGAAGCCATCTGGACTCTGGACACCAACATCCAGGTACCGCCGAAGACCGCGCCTGCGCAATACGCTGATCTGGATTATCCAGGCCACGTCCCAAGAGTTTCAGACCTGAAGTGCCAACCGAAGGTGGGTGGTTGGACCAGAAGTTGGGGGTTTGGTACCCCCAAAAAAGGTAGAAAACCATGGAAAAGCAGCAAGGATCATCAAACATTGCGGTATCATTGCGGTTTAATGGTTGAGTTACTAGGACTTCAAGGTACCCAAAAACCTGCTACCTCCACTTCCGAGTGCTCGTTGGCATATCCCCTGCGATCTTGAGTGGCTATGGTTTTGCCTGCCCTCGTTCAGGAGCCTCTGAGCTATGGGAGAGTATGCAAGGCCAACTTGTCCATATGGTTGACTTGAGGCTTGGGGGATGTCAAATGGAAATGCAAGACTTTCAGAGCTCGTTGGTAGATTTTCCTGAAGCTACATTGTACCAATTGGAAAACAGCTAGTTAACACAGAACGCTGCTCATCACAACCATAGTCTCACTGAATTATTGCTGCCTACTTCCGTCTACTTTGCAAAACATTGCAAAACAACGTATCCTCCATACATGCCATGTCAACACCATGTAAAGCCGCTAAAGAAACACCTCAAATTGGAAGAACGAGCATGCAACAGGCTCCATCATGATAACCCATGAGGTCATTTCAGGCCATTCTTGGAGCAGTGTTCAAGACCCCCGTGTTGTTTCAAAAAAGACTGCCTTTTCCTGGGCTACTATGATCCCCTTGGATAGAAAATACCGATTAGTATATATGTTTATTAATCTGTTAGATCTGATTTATAGATTTGGTTTAGTATGATCAAGATCATTCAAGATCCCCTCTTGATTTGATTTAGGTCCTCTATAGCCATCTATAGCCTATCATCAATCAACAGTGCTCGGTCAGGGGACGGTAGTAGAGCTTCTTCTCATTGATGTAGCGACTCCTTGGTCCAGTCGTGGAGCGATGCGATGCGACCATCCAAGGCATGACCCGCCAGGTACCGGAAAAAAAAAAAGCTGCCCTGGAAGCACCGTAAACTCATGATAATACATCATAATACTGTATGATAATCAAAAAACTGTCTAATTTAAAAAAATATAATTACAGTAATATGATAATCAAAACTAGGAAAAACAACAAGTTCATGCAGGTTGCTGCAACACTGGAGGTGGAATTTCTTGCTATTGGGCTCAGCAGAGTCCTTTCACGAATAGAATGAATAGTTAGGTCAGAACTGCCCTTCGTCGAACGAGCAAAAGTACCATGTCTCTCGGTGTAGGTTCACTCTTAAAAGCCACTGCCAAGCAGCAACAACATCTGTGTGAGGTATCTACGCCATTCCAGTGATAAAGTGCCACGAAGTAGGAAGCGCATCCCAATCACTGGCATGATCAAGAACACCACCTCACGCACTGGCGCAGAATCTAGTTGGTGGTTGAATCACCCATTCCCAAGAGTATTGCGGCAACATTTCAGGAAGGGACAAGTTCTCCCAGGACTTTCCAGGTAAGGAGACTCATGAACAAACTTGTTAAAACGTGGTGAAACAACATTAATGACTCACCAAACAGAAATATCCTCCTAGCCTCCCCCGTACCCTTGAGGACCAGTTCTGTGGTGCAATGGGTCAGGCAATGATGACCATTATAAATAATCCGCAATCTGGGTATGGTTTAAGGTTGTCATTGATATAGTGAATGACATCAATGACCTTTGGGTCTATCCATTATAGATAATCCAATAAATGACCATTGTAAATTTGGTTTAAGATGTCTACACATTCTTCCGCTTGGTCTATCAGAGTCTATCAATGGGTCAGGTCATAAACCAAGCTTCTTTCACGATCTTGAGCTGTGCAGCGTAGAACCTGGGCGCTTCAGATGGCGCGCCAGGGGAGGGGAAGGAACTCCATGGTGGATATGGGCCTAACATAGCGGTACCCTCCAAAACTAGATGGTTACGCCACAACCACTATTTGAGTCTTACGGTCCAGATACGACAAGTAGCCAACACTGTCTTCAGTTAGACCCTGGTTCGTACAAAGCTTGCAGTATGCAGCAATCACGAGACGAAAGTGAATGCTGCGGCTATCTTGGAACACATGAATAGCTTGCAACTACCAAAAAGTATCTGGCTATCAAATACAGATTTTGAATTCGTATGAATTCATCATAGTTCATGGAGAGCAACAGAATATCAGCCACTAACATCCACTAACCCACTACCCAAGCATACTGCTAGCAATTCCTTCAGAAATTCCAAGTGACCGATCCTGGTCCTTGTCGTGCAAGGCGTTCTGAAACTCGCGCAAAGTGCTCAAGAACAGCATGGACTGCACAGAAAATACCACCATGGTGACCTCGGGATGGTGAGGTCTCTGCCAAAGGATCCCAGCTACAGCATTTGATCTTCATTGGAACGTTTAACTGGTTGGTCGTGCAATAACCATCTTGAAAAATATGAGTTCGTCAATGGGAAGGATGACATCCCATATAAAAAATGGAAAATTCCAGTAATGTTTGAAACCACCAACCAGATAATGGAACCACTGTCTACTTTGAAGACTTTGACCACAAGACTGATGGCGTTCCACTTATTTCAAGATAACTAGTTGACTTCAAACATATTGCACCGCATAGTCATATACATTCATGTACCATTATACTCACCAAAATGATCGCTGGTGCTAGAAACATCTTAAACCAGAATTGTCAACTTCAAAAAGCTCCAAAGCATGGCTGTTTCCAAGTGCCAAGACTCCACCAGCGCGGAGGCTAGCCTTAAGACGCAGGAGCCGCAGGAGTGCACATCCTGCCTCCCTCCATACCAATCCATTCCATGTGTTTTGAGATATTTTTCTTCTCTTCAGGTTGTTGAAATAAACATACGATCTATATACAATATATGCATATGTGTATATATATATGTATATTGCTATAATGTCATATGGCCAGAAATATATTTTGTTAATACTTTATAAATTAATAAACCAACTGGTTTGTCTATGTCTTTAACAACACAAGTTCGGACTGGGGGACAAAGGACACAATCATGAATGTATGGCTGTCCGCCAGGAATAAGACTGGGTGAATTTCAATCTAACCCCAAACCTTATGAAAATCCAGAGATACTTGTATCCAGAGAACAATGTTTTTAAACCATGCCAGATGAGTATGCCACCCAAAATGACAAACACCGAAACATCACCACATACACACTGGTTTCCTTATATCACCTCTATCAACATCACCTTTCCTGGAGGGGCCCAGCCACTATACCTGGAACCCCTGAATCCAGCACCGTTTCCAGCTCTTGAATCAAACAAGCAAAGTTAAAATCGTTTAAAGGATTGTCCATTTGTGGAGGCACAATGAGGCACATAGATATACTGTATTTCTATGTATTTATTCCATATTCTTGGTGATTCCTCAATTAGCTGGTGAAAAACACAAGTTGCTCTTAGACAGGTCTAGATTACCATTTCATAGGATGTCATCCTTCCCATTGACATCAGTGATTTTCCCATTAAAAATTGTGATTTTCCATCAATGAACATCAGGGATCACCATGTTTTTCAAACCCGTCAGTTTCATGCCCTGCTGAAGTCCCTCTTGAATCTTCCCTGAACCGTCCCAGGCGCCCCCAGGCTTTCCATTTGCTACGGCGATCGCGGAAGAAGCTGGCAGATACCAACAGCACAGCCCGGAACAATCTGGGCAGATGGGAGCAACTTGTATCATATATAGATATTCAATGATATTCACATCTGATGCACACATGCAACTTGTTGATCCTTTTTTCGAACTTGGATAGCTTGGGTGAAAAAGTCAACACTTGGAAAATGTTGCAGAGCGACAGCCAATGAAATTGATTCGCATTTCCCTGGACAGGGTATATATGCGTTCGTGCTATGCCCCGCCAATCATTGTTGTTCCGCCTATCAGCTATAAAACTCACAGCCCAGGTCTTGCAAACCCATGCTGACCTCTTGGACTTGCAAAATCACGGAATCAACATTCATCACACTTGACATGAGCAGTGTGTGACCAAAACCCGTTCCCACTAAAGAAACTACCACATCGAATCCCGACCAGTTGCTGCCGAAGCTGTAGCTTTTCGACCTTCAAATTGAAGGGAACAACAAAACGCTGGCCGTTCTTAGTACAGAATCGTTCAGGTTTCGCGATCTAAGTCACTATGTGATGGGGTGAATGATTTTGCATCCTAGCGGGCTGGCGTAAGGTCAAAATGATCACCCCCACCCCCCACAATCACAAATGTTGGCCACTTCTCGCCCTATTCATCTACAGGAGGTAAGCTCTTGAGACTCAGTCTTAGAAAAATATGGGCACGGCGTGCATATATGAGTGACAGCCAAAGTGATTCTGAAATAAAACAACTTGATGGTGACAATCTTTCAGTGATATTGGCCAAAAACCATAATATTCAATTCCACCAGCGATCCTGATTATTGATGAGGAAGGGATACATATCCAATGTATATTATTGTACGAACATCTATCTATCTATCTATCTATCTATCTATATATACATATACAGTAAATATATCTGAATATATATCTATATCTATCTCTATCTCTATCTCTGTCTATCTATCTATCTATTTATCTATCTATCTATCTAGCTATCTATCTAATCAATCAATCAATCAATCAATCTATCTATCTAATTTATCCAGATTTCTATCTATCTATCTATCTATCTAATCTATCTAATCTATCCATCCATCCATCTATCCATCTATCCATCTATCCATCTATCCATCTATCGATCTATCGATCTATCTATCTTTCTATCTTTCTATCTATCTATCTATCTATCTAATCTATCTATCTATCTATCTATCTAATCTAATCTATTCTATTCTATTCTAATCTATCTATCTATCTCTCTCTCTATCTATCTATCTATCTCTATCTATCTATCTATCTACCTATCTATCTATCTATCCTATCTATCTTATCTATCTAATCTAATCTAATCTATTCTATTCTAGTCTATCTATCTATCTATCTCTCTCTCTCTCTATCTATCTATCTATCTCTATCTATCTATCTATCTATCTAGTTTTGATGTATATATAGTGGTGCATGGTTTGACCCCATGTTCGTAGATCCGGGACAGGAAGCTCAACCGCACTTCCTCCAGGCTACCGTTGGAGCAAAGGAGGGATCTGCTGCTGACACATCTGGAGTTTCTCCATCGCTGTCTTTGCCTAGCGATTGAACGTCCGAGGACAGTGTGGTCAAATCCATGTCAAATTCACAAAGCTGGCAACGAGAAATTCCGGAACGGACAACGGAACATCATCTAGCTAGACTCCACCGTCGAAGTGTCCATCAAATTAATCAAAGTTACCACAATGTTGGATACTATATACACTATTCCCAGAGCATGTTTACATAGGTCCAAGCAATCTTGAAAATGCTACAACATGTTCCAATGCTCTGGCCTTCCAAGACTTTGTACTGCATCTGTCAGAGGATCTGCAAATATCTGGAATGTGCTGAAGTGCTGAATGATTCGAAGATGTTTCAAGTGGTGCAAAATGCTCATCCTCACTTGAATGCTCCTGTCTGAAACTACCATAGTGAACCTCAAGTTGTGAGGAAAAGGTTCTGCATATGCATATTGTTGTGTTGTAATGCTGCAGTGAGACGCTTTCTGAGTCTAGTTTTGACTTTCAATGAGTTGCTTGTGTCGCATATATTTACCAGGAGCCAAATTCATCAATTGAGACCGTTGAACATGATTTCTGGGGGTGGATGCACAACACTGACGTCTGCCCACAGCATCATGCCCCATTTCTTGGATGTTCAACCATTCAGCAAACTTGTTGCGACAGAGCAGGTCCAAGCGAAGCAATGGTCCAGCAGTTTCAACATGTTCCAGCTTATTATTACACTAGCTTCTTTTGTCAAGGCTTCTTTCAAGCATCCTTCCAGCACTGTTTGTGGAACTCGGATGAATTCTTACTGGCTCTGAGTTTCATCTTTGATGGATTGTAATACCGCGATCCCAACCCACTATACTGGCTCTGATTCCTAAATATGGCTATTTACTGCTTACAATCCGTGAACATATGATCCCCAGTAATGTGGATAAAACAATAATAAACCATCCCCCAAATCACCATCTTTAAAGGTGGTATGTAAACCATTCCCAAATGGGTTATGACATTGTTTTCCCACATTCAGCCAGATATAGGTGGGTAAACCCACTTAAAACCACCATGAATGGATGATTTTCCATGATTTTTCCCACTAAAACCTTCATTTATAGGTTAAAATCCGTGATAATCATCCCCAACATCCACTTAAAACCAACATTGATATATTAGATGATTCTTCATAATTGTCCCATAAAACCTCCATTTATAGGTCGGGTAGCTGACCTAACCCCCTGACCGCCGTTGCGCCACGTCTCCTGCCACGGCGGCTTGGGCAACTTGGCCTCCACCTCCACGTGATGGCCACGGCGCTCGGCGGCGGCGTCGCCTGAAACCAATGGCTAACTGTGGATAACTGTAGTATGTATATATATATACAGATACATAGTTATTCATACAGAGATATGGATAACTGTGGTATTATACGTATCTACTATTATATATATATGTATACACGTATTATACTGTGGTATGTATCTATGTATCTACTATTATAAGTATACGTATATATACATAGATACGATAATAGAGATAATATAGATCATATAGACAATAGGTAGTGGATAGCATCATTTGCAATATATATATATATATAATATGAGTGTATACACCCTCTGGCAAACTAACAGTTTGCTATGCATGATCACTATTTTAGTAGAACTTAATATCTTCCATAGTTATGATGTCAAATTACCAGAAGGTAACTGTTGTCATATCTCAAAATCTATGGAACATATTTGGCAAACTTTGGTTTGTTGCAATATATCAGAGGCTGTTGAACATGAATCATACTTTTGTTTAGGGCAAATCATAAGACACAAATAAGGTGCAAACCAAGGATCCAACGATCCAACTGTTGTGACTGTTGGACCACGCCTCCTTTGATACCAATCAGCGCATAGCCTGGACGAGCAGGGGCCCAGGGGGCAGAGAAGATCGAATAAATCAGGTCGAAAACTGCGATAGATTCGTATGTTTATGTGCGCTTTTCTTATAAGCTATATAAAACCAAAAAAACATTCTGTAAGCTCATCACACACTGCGCCATACATTCCCAACTCGAAGATGATAGAAGTATCAATCCACCTATCATAGACTATGACACATCCACTTGTAGATAGTTTGCAAACACAAAATCTAACATATATATATAAACATATAGTACACTATAAGTTTAAATCAATATAATATGATAAAATAAAATACAATACAGTATAGTATAGTATAATTAATACATAAAATCAACAAACACAAAATAATATTGATATAATGTTTATAATATAGTATTGTAAACTATGATATGATATGATATGGTATGATATGATATAAAAAGAACATATCATTATTATATATATATGTATATTATCTACAATACTACTACTACTACTACTACTACTACCACCAAAAAATATGAATATTAATAATTAATAATTTAATACTACATACATTAATATCTATACATATATACACATATGCAACATAAAAATACGATGAATATCCATATTTTCCTGCAAGAAACATCCATTAAGTGCACCTTCTTGAGATCTTCCTCCAGAGACGGCTGCCGTAGCGCCGACCTGGTGCGTTCTGGTGACCTGGTGTTGTCTGTGGTAAACCCCAAAATTAAAGTGGAAATACCCTCTGGTAAACTAACATAGCTATGGAAAATCACCATCTTTAATAGGTAAATCAACTATAAATGGTCCATTTTCAATAGCTATGTTAAATTAGCAGAGGGGAACCATCCAAATACCATCCAAAAAATCAGCATAAATGGATATAAATGGGTGTTATAAAAACCATCCCTGAATGGTAGATTTGTTGTTGGGTGTACCACATTATATGTATGATATATATATATATAT
>Ga0126342_10002505_pt1 | contig 28764 bp, 11 predicted proteins | sample Cyp1metagenome_FD_92528 | JGI IMG/M metagenome (GOLD analysis project Ga0126342, IMG submission 92528) | Coral microbial communities from Lord Howe Island, Old Settlement Bay, Australia - Cyphastrea 1 metagenome | ecosystem: Host-associated > Invertebrates > Cnidaria > Coral ... | reverse complement strand
GTATACAATATTTACAATATATATATATACACAATATATATATATACACACAATATATATACAATATATACATATGTATATACAATGTATATATATAGATATATATATGTATATACAATGCATATATATATATATACAATATATGTATATATCTATGGCCGTGCAAATGTCTACATGGGTGCACGTACATACTGCCAAGTATGCTTTTGTGGTATTCTTCCGAATCCCATGCATGGAAAGATGTTTGACGTAGCAGCTGGGCGAGTGGTATTGAGAAGTATCAAAAGTTCTATCCAGTGCCTTTTGGAGCATTGATCCCACACTTTGCTGCTGATCCAGCTCACTAAATATGCAATCCTCCCTGTAGTAAAGTGATGTGAAGTGTGTGTGTTGCCCCGGCAGGAAGTACATCCAATGTCAGGATCACAGATTTTCAAGTTGCGACAGATCAAGCCTCACTGCCATGTCAATGGAATGATGGTTAGGAATGGAGTCTGTAATTACCCCAGGAAACAGCATTACTGTAATGTGGTCTAAACAATGCCATGTTTACCATCCCCCCAGTCATCACCATTGTGGTGGTATGAACTTACCATTCCCAGACTGCATCCCGGAGACGGTGAGGTGCCAAGCATCGGAGACGACCACTGAAGCCTTGTCTCAAGCACTGGGGCTAAGGGGCGCTGCCGGGGTGTTTGGTTGAAATCCTACGGCCCGAAATTGCAGTTATAAGATGTTGTAAGTCAGATACAACCCCATTTATGGAATAGTAAGCCCATTTAGAACCATGTATAGCCATTTGAAACTCGATGTGTGTGTCTATGGTCTGGGCCAAAGCCATCCAAAGCCCAGCGCTCATTTCGGCACTCAGATTCTGTAGCTTGCAGCATTATTGTTGGCAAGAGCCTATGCACTGCGGACTGCTTCAAATCAAGCAGTGAGAGGGAGCAACAAAAGTGTGCTGCCTGATGTGATGATGTTTCCATCCAGACAACTTTTTACGATTCCTAAAGGGAGATGGGGGGGCGGCTGCCCTTCCTCTGTCTCATCGGTCTCTTTGCGAACGCTTCTACCTGAGGTAGATTCTACCTCTGAAGTTAAGATTGATGAGACTGAAAGCAGAGACTACCCCCCAAAATCTCATGGTTTATCCCCCAAAAGAATGCTATTTTACGGATACCCCCCAGTTTCAGACACACCCCATATCACCCCATGGTCCTCTTGCCGATGCTGATGGAGCCTCGACACCTCAATCGCTTGGAACAACGCCCTTCACATGGATTGCATGGGCGGTGTCTTACAGCTTAGCACAGCTTGTGATTGTAACAGGATGTTGGTTCACAGACAAGTGTAACCACGAAATGTAACTATAATAACTATTTACTGTATATATATATATTGTGTGTTTTGCTCAAATGAGTACGAAGGTTCTGCATTTATTTGGAGTCCATTTAGAGCTTGATTTGCGCGTTGTTTGTCAGATTTTTTGAACGCATCCTGCAGTGTAGCTGTCTCTATCAGATGGGTGAGGCTAAGGCTTCAGTGGTTGCTGTGTGTCCACTGCTGCACTGTCTGGGTGTTGATAAAATGATCAATGCTAAGAGAGTATGGAAGCCAATGCGAGGTGATTTAGGGCCAATCCTCTTCCTGGTGATTGTACATTGATTTGCCCAGATATATCGATCAACCCTCTGGTAACACATTCCCATTGAAATGCCCAGGAATTTGGCCATGGCAATGATGATCACTTTGGGATCCCTTTACGGATGAAACAGCCAGTGCTGGCGGTGCTGGTCAGTGACAAATCAACTTGTGAAGCCCATTTCTCTGGACGCATGTTTGGGACAATCTGATACTGTATCTTTTTCAGCAATATTTCATGAATATAGGAACTGAAGACTTAAATTTTAGCTTTGTGGTTGAATATGAACCAGGAGTTTGGAAACGCTGAATATTGATTTAGGATCTCTAGCGCTCTGAAGATCAAACAAGACTGTGCTGGAAGTCTCTTGGCCAAAGCCCAACTGCCCATTTTTTTTCCCCGCCGGAAAGTTGCAGCAGCCTTTCCAGACACCGTGGACTGCTTCGAATCAAGCCGTACCAGGTGAACAACAAAAGTGGCTGCCTGCTGTGATGGTGTTTGCTTGCAGAAAAGAATGAAAACAACACATTACTGGGCTTCGACCCCTGATTTTGATATGGCTTGGAACCCAGATGCCATTGACCCTTAGCAGATATCATCCAAGTGAGCTTTGCCAGAGTCCTCCGGCCGATTCTGCGGGCATGAAGCCTTACCATTGCCACCACGTAAAAATCCGATGAATCACATCACAACTTCAATCGATTGGAACAGCTGTTGGCAGCTTGTTTGCTGATAGATGTCACGGATGTACATACATATATATATATTGAAGATTATTGAAGTTTATGTCCACATGATTATAGACATGCACCTGCCTTTTAGCAAACATTTATCTTGCATAAAAATGACTATATGTATATATCAGTATATAATGTACATTAAATTGTTCACATTATGGGTATATAGCTTTCATAGAAATAGTGGTATTTACTGTGTATATATATCTATAGTTATCAGTTCTTACTTCATATGTATACAATCGCGGTTCTTTACGATATGTGGACATATGTATATATATATATATATGTATATATAGAACCTAAATTGATATGTGTCAACACATATTATACATACACATATCAATGTGTAAGGACTACGCCTTTTGTAGTCCATGAGTCCATGATATGCTTGATCTACACATTGTGCGTCATTTGTCTCAAAAAAAATGCTGGTGGCATCCCGCATCGTAGCTGTCTCTCATGCAAATTTTAATCCGGGAGATAGCATTTTAAAATGTTTTAATTTAAATGAACAAAATACAGGCGGAAGACGCGCGACAAGGCTTTGACTGAAGAAAAGCTCTTTCAAATACAAACACCATGGTTACTATCCTGTTCACATGTCATTATTTATCATCATATGGGGTCTATACGTAGATTCAACCATGTATTTTTTCCCGTTATCATCCAATTTCATTCTTGAATAGGACTGACTGAATCACATTGCTACCAACATCGTCAGTCAAGCCGTCCAGTGCGTCGAGGTTGCGTTTAATGAAGAAGGGGAAAAAGTGATCAGATCCCGTATCTTTGATGTGTGTGTTTCTTTCAGTCCCAGTTCCGCAAGGCGCAAGTTGTTTGGGTACAAACATTATTTTATTAATTGATATTTCAATGGCATGATTTATCATGTGGTATATATTTAGATTATCTTAGATCCAGTTATATATACATATAGTAATAACAATATATATTATATATATATACATATGCATATGCACATTTAGATATCTGAAACATTCATGATTTGCACAGCATGTAGCTCGTATTGAATTATTGACACGTCAAGCAGGTTCCGAAGACTTCCGAAGGTACGGCTGGAGCCATAGGGATTCCACATTGTTTCACCCTCTGGTAATGACTAACAGTTTGCTATTGAAAATGGTACCTTTATAGTTGATTTACCATGATTTACCTATTAAGGATGGTGATTTTCTACAGCTATGTTAGTTTACCAGAGGGTAAGATAGGGTAAGCTTCGCAAACAGATAGGAAAATCACCAGCGAAATAACCATCGATGCGTCGTGCAGGCTGTGCCATCTGACATCTTCGCCCTTACCTCTGTGACGTGAAGAAAAAGTTGCCTTTTGATGGTGGTATTGGTGGGACTTGGGGGTATTCCATGGGGAACTTAACCATATGGGGAATAGAATGGGACATAACGAACAGCTTTTGGGCTCTGATAATGGAGACGTGAACTCCAAGTCGCTGATATAATTAATGCTGGAAAGGAACATAGTCTTAGAGTCATTGACCACTACCGTTGGCGGTGCCCGATTTTCATTCAACCAATATGACATGTGTGGGATGATAAACATAAGGATTGGATTTGAGAATTCATTTTGTTAATTCACCACGGTGACCAACAGGCTAGATGAGGTTAAATGATGATTAATGATCATATTATATCATATTATGATATATTATGGATTTAATTGTAAATACCAACAACGGGTTTGGCATACCGTATGCGACCAGCAACCAGGTAAAGTAGTTATTTGTAACGTACATTACGTTTCTGAAATGCGGACTCTGTACTGTTGTTTGTCGTTGTTTGTTGTTGTTTGCTGTTGTTTGTGTTTTTGTCCAACACTCGCATCCGGAAAGCTATGCTGATCATGTTTACGCTGTGCATCCCTGAGATGATCCTTGATCACTTAATATCTGTCGAAGTTCAATCCACCAATCCAAAACAGTGATATCCCAAATGTTAAAATGTTTTTCGATGTCACTCCCACTCTGTCTGAAGACTCCTCGTTCTATGCAGCTTTTGCTGGGGCCCAGCCGATCCAGAAGCCTGGACGAAGACATCATGGGAACCCATGGGAATGCAAGATAAATCAATCGCGAAACTCGAGAAACATAGGGGAAACTCACCACAATGAGATGAATCTGCTAACGCACACACACACATATATATTATCTAAATCTATATATATATATATATGTGTGTGTGTATACTCTACATAGCTACTTACATTATATGTATATATATATATATATATATATAATGATGAGTAAAAAACGATTTGGTGAGTTGACGTGAATTGGGTCGTTTATCGGCATGCTTCCTTTTGTTGCCATAAATGGCAGGCAAGCAGCTTATGACCATCGATGTGAGTGCCCTGGTTGGTGACTTGAACTTTGAACTGGCCCTTTTTTCCTAGCATATTTGGATTGGACATTCCCGGTGACTCATTTCTTTTTTTCAGATGAGGTGAACTCACGAAGCAGAAAATTGATCGTTAAAAGTTAAAAGCATTTAAAAGCTACAACCATGACGAATTGTAGCTTACCACTTCCCAAAATGATGCTTGCAGCCAGCCGGAGATGATTGTGTCGCTAGCTCAGCATGACGATGGTATGGTGGATGCATGAAATACAAGGAAGTTGCGAGACAGCACGTGGGACAAAAAGGATAAGATATGATCAGTACTTTTCAGGGACTTCTAATTACTTGTAATGAACCCATTGTCAAACACGTTACGAAAATGTCAGGGAACATTTACTTGGCGTAACAATGTATAACATGTTTCTTTCATAGAGTTTTGAGTCTTCAGACAAAAGTCACCTTTTGACTGATTCTATTTTAGCAATGCTTCCTTTGGGGGTTGACATCGGATGCTGCGTGGGATCGTTGGTCCCGATTCGCCCTCATTTCGCACGCCTATCCTCAGGCAATTCAGCATGGCAATGGAAATCTACCATCACCATCAAAGATTGACCATGTCTATAGATGGTCACCATTATGACTTATAAACTTATAATACCATCTAAAAAAACACCGGGGTCATACATATAAGGATTATATAATGGTTTATTGTGGCTTTCCCATGGGGTTTCCCATGAAAACCATTAAAAGCCCAGACCCGAAAAAAGCGGCCAACATCTGGCCGACCGAGGCGCTGCCACAATGGTCACCCGCTGCAACAGAAGACCGTGCTTGGGCCCAATGGCGCAACTCCCATTTGGGAATGGTTTATATATATATGCATATATATATATATCATTTTATTTCACATCCCAACTAATCCAACTATAAAAATGATGATGACTTAAAGAGGGTTTTAATGATTTTGGGTGACTACCACAGCAATGGATACTGTTTCCCAGTTGAAGTTACTTGGGAAAGACATATCGTGAGGGTCTTGGAATGCCTTGCCTGCCTTGGAAAGTGGTTTTGGAAGTCGGCTTTTGCATTGGATTCCTCGCCCATAGTGGGGTTCGACGCGTTGTGCCATCAGCAACCCGTCCTGATGCTTGGATTTCGTTCACTGAACGGAAAATTCCATGGGAATTTAAGCCTCCCCAAAGGCTGCTTGCCTGGTTGCAGCGTGTTTTTGTTGACTGTTCCACTGTCCACTTCTTCAGATGTGATGATGCCTCCAATGACACACACACATATACATATATATATATATATACACAATATTTTATAGAATATATCGGTACATATGGTTTCATATAGTTATTGACGCTTTTATGTATGTATGTATATAAATATATATACACATCAAGTATTATTCAATGTAGTTATATATAATAATCATCAATATGCATATATATATATATATATATGTATGATTATTATGTGAATTTATATATATATATATAAATAAATATATAAATATAAATATAAATATATATATATATATATATGCAGTGGGTGGCTCAACATCCAGCGAGATCAATTTTGCAACAGCCATTGGTCAAAAAAAAACACCCCGATGATTGCTGACATCGCGCTAAACGCGCAGATCAAGTTGGCTAAGATCCCCATGATATCCCCAATTCCTGGGTGAAACCACCAGTCAAATCATCACACGGCCCCAAAACGATAGCTAAGCAGCTAAATGCAAACAACCAGCTGAATTAGCTGAATTCTATATGGTTTTTGGTCAATTTGTGGTAGATAGATGATAGATAGATAGATAGATAGATATATATATATATATCGAACGTTATCGAACTAAGGTTTTCTTTTGGCAAACCAACATTTAAATCACGTGGCCCTTAACCTCACCTCGTGCCTCATGTCGACCTCGCCAGGTGAGCGGCAGCTTCTTCGAATTCTTGGACAAGAAGTGTCGCCAGCCGCTGGGATTTTAAATTTTCGATGGGCGATGGATCGGGGGATCCAGAAATGGTCGAAGTTTGGTGATTGGATTAGCCTCTGGTAAACTAACAGTTTGCTTTTGAACATGGCCATAGAAATAGTGGATTTACCCATTTAAAATGGTGATTTTCCATAGTTATGTTAGTTTACCAGAGGGTAGTCCTGCAAAAATCAGGGAAGACTTTGGTGGATTTCAGGTGTCAATCTTGTGGAAATGGATGCTAAACATCATGTGTGACACAAGTAGGCAGCATCATAAACTCACCCAGGGACCCAGGACCCAATTCCTAACAATCAATGGGATCTTCGGAAGTTAAAAGTTGTAACTTGGATGATATTCATCTATGCAACTGTGCTTGGCAACATGCCTATAATAACGCTGTTCTGTTCCACATTGTAACTGTAGAAGTGTTTTCCAATGTGGTTGGTGTTTAAGTTTCAAACATCTACATATTATGTATATATACATATATATAGTTAAATATAACACGTATACACATACATACGCTCACACAAGCACACACACAGGGGGTTGCGTCAAAATTCGGGTATGGATCCGCCTGTGGGTTCAGGGTATGGATCGGGGCTTTACATTCTTTACATTTTGTCTCACAGCCATGTATATATATATATTGGTAAATTATATCTGGAATCATGGTGAATCATTATAATTTACCCATATATATTTTTTTTCACTCTGGCTCACAGGTGCAATGAAGCGGCGGCCAAGCACGTCAAATTCGAAGCATGGTGAGAAAACAAAATACCAGTCAGCCGTTCTGCACAAAGTCCGGTCCAATAAACTCACCCTGGAAATCCTGCTGCATCTTTACACAGCATGCCAAAAACTCTGATTCAATCTGCACATCATCAGAGCTCGCACTGCTGACAGCGTAATACGTCGCCTGCGCAAGTGCGCCGCAAAACGCTGGAGGATATTCCTTTAATTGGGCCGTATAAAACTGTCCTGCAGCGTCACGTCCAATGTTCACGCGCTTCGGAACATCTGGGGTGACCCGCCACTGAATTATGGCTGCTGGGAAATGAGGAAGATTGAGAGCCAACAATTCAGTTGGCTTCATGCTGTCGGCTCCTAACAACCCTTGGGACAGGCGAAGCTTCTGCATGCCCGGGAGTCCTAAAAGAACCTGCACGATTGGCAGCTTCCAAATGGAAGGCATACACTCAGCGTCAGGTTCTGCTGGGTGCTCAAGGATGCCAGCCCGAGCTTGTAGAGCAAGTTCACCGAGCGCAAGCAAGCAGAACCCAAGCAAGACGTTCCCGTCAATGACCTGGTCAATCTCCCTGAGGCTTAGTGATGTCAGTCCCCATAGGTCCTGTGCGGAGCGCACTGGGCGTGGTCCATGGCGTCCTGAACGTTCATGATTGCCATCATGAAGATCCACAGCCCGAGCTTTCGACCATGTGCAGCACGGTGGTCCGCCCAAAAACGCGTGCACCCAACCGCAACGGATGCCATGCAGCCAGTACTGTTGTACATCATTGCGAGATAGGTCACCGTAGTGCTCGTCAATGATAATATCAAGTGACACAACATGGAGAACAACACCTTCAACAGGGGCCATGAATTGCTCCAGATACCACTGGTAGTCCCCGACTCGCCTGCGGCCAGCAAATGCGTGTAGCACAACTCGCTCACGACCGACAGGCAGAGGGACACTCTGCGCTGTCCACACATTTCCAGAATCCGTCAAGCGAGAACACCATGCTGTATAATGAGTCAAATCATCTACAGGTCTGCTGGCTTCTCGGAAATCATCTCGCAAAAATGGCCAGTGCTCAGGGTCAAGCAGATTATCCACAGCCTGGTAAACAACCTTCTGTGAAACTCCAGTGATCATGACAAGTTCCTCACCAAAACCATCACGAAATGCACGAAGTGTCTGCTGACATCTGGTCCATGAAATGGCAAACTCCTGAATTGCAGCTTCCATCATCGTCAAAAGCTGTGCAGCATCAATCTCAGGAAAAAGAAGTTCCATCCACATGTCAATGAGATCCGTATGTTCAGGATCCAATTCAACAGGAGCACGTACTGGCAAGGCCGGACCCTGGGCCTGTAAAGGTGGGACAAGGCCATCATGCATGCGTTGCTCCTGTTGTTGTTCGATGGAACCAATACCTGCTTGAATGCCACTATGCAGCCTTCTGGCTTGGAGACCGCCTCGACAGGCTCGACTGCGCTGCAAGTGCTGTTGGAGCTTGCTGCGTGTGTGATATTCACGAAGACAATGGGCGCATTGGGTGCCGTGGCATAGATGTCGGACACTGGCAACGATGGCATGGCATTTGAAAAAGTGCGCCCCTTCTCCACCACGGCTGGCACATCGCTTTTTGCAAAGCATGCAGCCAAACTTCATCTGGGCATCAAATTGAAAGGCATAAGTAGGTGCATCCACACCAAATCTTCCATGACTCTGTAAACTCTCAAAAAGCTCACGATGGATGGCGCCCACAAGCTGGCGATTGCGTCTCTGCCGAATCGCATGTGCGATGGCTCGGTTCACCAACCGCTTCCAATACCTGGGGTGGTATCGCAGGATGTACTCCCAAGCACCGAAATGATGACGTGGATCATGAAGACCACTGCAGTGATGAAGCTGCGTCCAGAGCCACACACAATCATCTTCAACGAGATTCAACCATGTCATGTCGCAATTGATGATGCCCCAATCCATCGAGCTAGCTCCGTGGTATAAGGTACCCAAATATCGGAGTCGAGCCCGTCTCAACACTTCTGTAGGGCTTGGAGTCATACAGCGAGTCAGAATCTCTTCATCAGAAAGGTGTTGGTCATGCGCAACATTGAGCAATCGCCGGTACAGGCGGATCATACCAGCATGAACTGCAGTCTTGCTCTGGTTGTCGGGGAGGACCCACGTCTCACTGCCATAGTTCAAACCACTCATGACGAGAGAATCAAAGATCTGTCCACGCACTTTGTGATCGATGTGTTTGTTGCAGAAGAGCACTCGCCGGTGGCGTGTGAACGTCTGATGCGCTGCTGCAAGGCGTTGTTTCGCTTCAAACTTCAGGTTTCCAGAATGATGAACAATACCGCCAAGGTGCTTGTATCTTCCAGTAACCCGCACAGAGAAACATTGATATTCCCCAATTGCAGTGAAAAGCTTGGAGCTGTTCGGACCATGATATTGCTTCTGCCAATACCGAGATCTAGGGCCTCGTAGTGTGAGCATGATTTCGGTTTTGCCAACATCCGTGTTCGGTGTCATTGCATGTCCAAGACAAGTGTCCATCAATGTGGACGTCATAATGCCAAGTCTTTGTACAAGCTCATCCGCAGTGGACCCTGAAAGGCAAATTGCGAGATCATCCATCCAGCATGGCCCAAGGTAAGCTCTGGAGGCATTCTCAGTGGGACGGTTGTGGCCAAAGAGAGCACAGCCATCCACAGCATGGATGTCATCCAAAATCTGATACTGACATAGCTCTCCCTCAATCTGGCGTAAAACTTTGGCCCAGAGATAGCCAAAGATTGTATCAGCAAAACAATCCCCTGGCCGACTACCAACTGATGTCCTGCAGAGATCATCTTGACCTGCAACATAGAACCAGGTGTCACTGTGCAGGGCCGTCAAATAATTGCGAACATGATGTGGGAGCCCAGCAACAGCAACAGCATTGGGCATCTTCAAATGCTCATACAAATCCGCAAGAGCACCTTCAGGAAGTCGAAGTTGCTGGGCAAGACAAGCAATCTCTGCGTCCGTCCATGGATTGTCCAAGGTAAGTGGACGCAAGATCCGATAGAATGCTTCTTTGAGATCAAGGTAGAGGATACCACACGAGCGTCCACATCGTTGTTGATGTCTCATGAATGAGCGCAAATGGTGTAAACCAAGGGTGACAGGTATCCCTCTTCGACCTCCGATCTGTTGATTTTGCATGAATGTTTCGTACAAGTCTGTCTGATGCTGTCTGAGGGACCGGTGCAGCACTTTGCCCTGGTGTGAAGAAATCAAAAGGCTCCGGTACGATTCGCAGAGATCAATCGGACCCTTGCCTTTATGTGCCTGGACAAGCTGGCCACCTTTATGCATGGCAGCCTCTTGCCCATGTAGGGCTAACTTGAGCAATTGCGAATATGAGAGTCGAGCAAGCTCAGCAGCATTGTAGGCACAGGCTTCCGGGGGAACTTGATCGTGTCCAATTGCTTTGCCCGGACGAACTCTCGCAAAGGCACGTTCAAGATCACATAGGGTCGGCAAATCTTGGAGACATAGTTGAAAATCTTCTTGACAAAATTGCTGAAGGTTTTGCCTCCATTGATGTCTATGATCCTCATAAGACATCCTGGTTCCACCTTCCATGGCAGCGAAAAACTCAACCCAACGATCAACCATCTCTTGTGGATCAGCACAAACATGTCCATCCTCCTTTCTCACAAGTGGTAAAGATCGACGCTTGATCTTCTTTGGATTCGTTGGGCCCACAATCTCATGTACCTCCTTCAAAACCGTGGAAGCCGCTGTAGTGGGTGGCAGTTGCTTCAATTTCTCGGCCAGGAGAGCATGCTTGCTGCGCTTGAGGAGTGTTCTCATGTAGCGCGTCACCATAAAGTGATTGGCAATCAGTTTGACTTCAATGCATCGAAGGGTAGTCTCATAGTTGTATGCAGATACATAGTCCTGTTGAGACATCTGGCCACGCCACAATCTCCAGCTGCGGAAGAGTGTCTCCAGTTTGAACCTGCGATGCAAACCACGCAAAGACTTACTCAGATGCAATTTGTCCTGCCGCAAAGACCAAATCGTGGAGTCAATGTATGGCTTTTTGCTGCGCGCCTTTCTGGGGGGATGCACAGTGGCAAGAGCTGACCAGAGGTTCTGGGTATAGTCAGCCACATGTGTATCAATGTCATCCATCCACTCATTGACAGTCTGTCGACAGAGCACTGATTGCAAACTACCACGCTGCAGAGATTGACGATCATAGCAAGGTTTTGTCGATGGGCTCCCACGGTTGGAAACTTGTTGCCATGTCTGCCAAGAAAGCTGCACTGCCGACATCAAATGGTCAAGATGAGCTGTGCCCAAATCAAAGTCTTGCAACACACATGACATGGTGCAGTAAGGCAGCAAATTACACGGCACAACCACATAGTCAATGCGACACTCATGCTGTCCATCTGGAGAAAACCATGTGGCTCTGGATCCACAGTGCATCGGATGTGAGGCTGGCAGACAGAGATCCTGAGAATGAAGGAAATCTCGCAAAAGATTCGTGCTGGCAGTCACTCCATCATCATAATCTCCAATGTGCGGAAACGCACGAGGACCTGTAGCCGCATTGGCGTCGATCATGCAGAAGACATTTTCATCAGCTGTGAGCTTGCATTGCTCGAGAGTCTGAGAAAACGAAATCCACCACTCTTCTCTGTCAACTCGAGAACATCCGCTTTGCGGTGCATGTGCCACAACTAACAGGCCCTTCAATAGTGCATGCTGGACACGGACAATCAGCCAACGTGGCTTGGCATGCACAACCACGAAATCACTTCGTGTCAGATACTGCGGCACTTTGTCCATGAATCCAATCGGACATTTCAAGTTCACCCAGAGTTCTGTTCCATGGTGTCCACGGTCAGCGCCAGAGGCTAAGCGCAAGACATCATCAACACAAGAGCAACACGCATCTGTTCGTGCCTCTTGAATGCCCAAGAAATTCAGTCTATGCTGAGCAAATTGCAAACGCAGATATTGGACTTTGCCTGCATGCCCATTGTCGCCTCTGTAGAGCGACTGCACATTGGCCGTAGCAAAGCTCGGGCAGATCGTGAACTGTCGCCATTGCAGTGGGGCATCTCTAACTGCAGGACTCGACTGGTCAATCTCAGGCAGCTTCGGGGGCGGCGCATGAAAGCCATTTCGACAAAGTCGGGGAAGTCCTGCTTGTTTATGAAAGAGCATCCACATGTAGGGTATGAACTTGCGAAGCTTGCACAGTGAGAACTTGGGTCGAGGCAAATAAAAACTCTTTTCACGTTCAACTTTGGCCGCAAAATCAACGAAGTCATTCAGAGGGTCGTTGGAATGACCTTTGACATGTTGGATGCGCAGCTTGTCACTTGGCAAGATGGCAGCCAATGTTTGAGCTGCTCCTCGCAGCAATTGAAAGCTCTCAGTGGATTGATGCGAACCAACAATGCCACTCGCCTGTGCTTGAGTCAGCTGGGAATCAGTGCAGAACGTCGTGGACACACTGTCATTGATGGAGATCCTCCACATCATGCTCCAGAATAACGCTTCCCTTTCTGCAGCATCGGAGCCTGCATGGGTAGCCCCGATGAACGCTCTGTTTTGCTCATCATAGAGAATGGGTTGAGCCTGCCAGCCGACGAGGTACCGTTGGAAAGTGCCATCTGGAGCTTGAACCTCTCCAATCACAATGAACGCCCACGTGTCACCTTGTCCCTGTTCAGCCAGGAGAAGAGGTGGTTGATGCTTCAATGCGCTCAAGGATGAGCCGTCGGCATACACCACAATCCGATCAAAATGAGACACAGGTAGACCTGGATTCGGTTGCAGATCTTTGACAAATTGCTTCGTTGTGGGAGGTAGGTCAAGACCTTCCAAAGTAGTGCACAAGGGAAAGCTATCAGGGGCAAATACCTCTTGCAGCTCTTCAAGGCTGACGCCAAACGCAAGGCAGCAATCACTGCATTCTGCATGCCATGACGCAGGGTCAAATGGAGGAAGGTCATCTCTCCCTAACGGCTGTGGTGTAGGCCATTCTGATGGTGACTTCTGCACAATGGCAGGAGCAGCTAGCTTCGGCTGCAAATGGGCAAATACAACACGGCAAAGTCCAGGTCGGAGGTCTGCTGCTTCAATGATGGCTGTCTTGATGTAGCCCATCCGATAGAGGACTTTCATGTGGCCAAGGGAATTGAGCGGTCCATCAGCTGCATTCCATGTGTGCAAAATGGCTGCACCATCCTCAATCCCTTCTTGTGTGCCATAAATGACATGCTGCTCCGTGGTAGACCAATCAGGTGGTAGGCAAAGATATTCATCATGGCCACCAAATCGATACGCATTGCAATTGATGCCCCATTCAAGTAGGATATGGGTGATCCAGCTTTCATCATGCGCATGTGGTACTTCCAAAAAGGAAGGTACAATAAGATCTTGACTGCCAGACCTCAATTTGACCGCATAGTCTCGCACAATCTCCTGCTCAAGCTCTATGGGAGACTCGGTCAAAAGCTCAGACATGGGTAAAAGTTCCGCCAAGGCCAACTGCTTAGGAGGGACCAGTCGAGAATGCCGAGGGAGCCGAGGCCCAGGGGTATGAGCCACCTGCCCCTGTGTTTGGCGCTCTCGGATAGATCCCTCATCCTGATGGCGTGGAGGTCTTTGTAAGAATGCTGCAGCATCACCTGGGTACACTCGACGTTGGACATTGATGTGGATTCCATAGCCGCTACGTCCCATGAGAGGTCTTCCAGCCCTGAATCTCTCATCCATGTACCAAGCACGACAAACACGTGGAGATTCAGGTGGGAGGCATACCTGTGCATAGCCAACAACCTCCAGCACGTCTGCAAGGTGGATTTGTTCATGGGTAGTGACGGCCATCTGCTGGAATCTACCATGGTTCTCACGAAGTGTATGGTCAATCAGTGTGACCAGACTCGTGACCATGACCTCATGCTCATGATAAACCAGAATGATATGGCCAGCAGTATTGGGCTGTTGACGCGGTGGATTTGGCTGCACAATGTAGTACTCCAATGGGGAGTCATCACGTAGGAAGTCATGCCACCGTTGTCTTAGTGTCAATTCCCATGTTGTGAAATCTTCGGAAAGCTCAACATTTCTCGGAGTTGTGCAATGTCGAAAGACGCCAGCATGATCTGCGAACCACGTTGTGAACGAGCTGGTACGTGGTTCATCTTCCCAGGCAAACGCAACCGTCTCCCAAAGTTCGTGGAGTTCCTGTACAAATTCGCTCATCGCATGCAGTTGCACATTCACTTGTACATTTCCCGGGACAAAGGGTTGTGCTGCCGGATTGAAGGCAAATACATTGCATGGAGCATTCTGGACAGGTTCTGTTTGCTGAAGACCACTAGCAGTCGCAGTATCTGTGGACAATTGCATGAGGACCAGGTCCTCAAAGTGCGCATCCTCTTCTGATGGTGGGATAGGTCTTTGTGCATCAACAGATTCAACTCGAACACAGACATTGAAACCGCCAGACAAAGCTGTCATCACGATGAGGTGCACTGGCTCGCCATTGGCTTGTACACTACATCGTCGCAGGTCACATTGCGGTTGTAGGCCAAGCTCTTCAATGACAAGGGGTCGATTGATCAGTTGAGGAAAGGATCCTGCAAACTGTTGAAGAGCATCTCTTTCTGGTCCTTCAAGGAGTACAGATATCACGCCTGCAGCACGATGGGGTACTGGTGCCTGCTCAACAATGACATGGCAAGAAAATGATTGTAGTCGTGGACGTGGAGGTCTTGGACGGACAACGTGGAGCCCAAAAGGGATGTTGTGGTCCAGAATGTCATTCCAAGTCTGTCTGAACTCCTCAATCCAACCAATCATAGCACCATCCAAACGTACAGCCCTGGGTCTATGGCATCGTTTGTATCTCTGATGATGAACATACCATGTCTGAACATAGAGCAGGGGATCTCCATCATGAACTTCTGCTTCAGCATCTTGTCGGAAAACTTCTGCAAGATCATAGAGCCAAGTGAAGACTCCATCATGTCTTGGTCGCAACCGAGGAACTTGGACTCCTGGTGGAAATGTCATCGGGATGTCTATGTCCTCAACATGGTCGCTGCCCTTGCATTGGACGATTCTTGCACCCGTTGTGGAAGTTCCTTCATAATCTTGCCGGTTTGCATCAATCTGGCCGTTCATGATGGCATAGGCAAGATCCCCCGCAGCAGGAAAGTCAAAAAGCTCGCCAGTTTCATGTGCAACACGTACTGCTTGGCCGATCTGCCATTCCGCACGAGGTGGAGGTGGCAGTTGTATACGAAAAACAGCACCATGAGAGATGTCACGTAGTCGCTGATCCGTGCGGTACCATTCACGATCATTGTGGTGGACAACGCATTGGTCAGACATCCAAGTGCAGTATGAGGCCACTTGAGCAAAAATGAGAAGATGCTGACGAACAATTTGATGCGGGAGTTTGTAGACCTCTCTGGTGACAGTGGGGTTGTCAGGTACACCATGAACGAGTCGATTCGTGTGATACACAATATCAACAATCACAAGCTTCTCAAGTGAACCAGGCTGGATGTCGTTCACGTGCTGCATAATAATGGCTTCGTCCCCAGCATCGTGACCGGGTAAATGCACCTGAGCATAGTGAAAGCCAATAAATTCATTGATGGACAGCCTGAGGAGCTGAGCAGCATCACGAAGGGCAGCATGGTATGAACGCCAGTCAAGGTGCCCAAAGATGGCAATCTGCCCCAAGCGATAGATGTGAGTCCCTTGCATGTCATTGGGCGCTTCTGACGAGGGCGAATATCCCTCTGAGACTGCAGCATCTTCGTCTTGGGCAGGCTCAAGGTGCTGGTCACCACACGTGTCATAGTCAAGTTCAGCTAGCTCGTCTTCCTGCGCCGCAGAACTCGGAGCTGCAGCAGCTTGAGATCTTCGTGGGTGAATGATGAAAGCATCACCATTGGTCATTTCATGAACAGGCTCATGTGTAAACGGGATCTCGGTTCTTGCATGTGCTATGCGGCATCCACGCAGATGGCATTGTTGGGTCCGACCAACAAGCATAGCCAAGTGTTCCCCACTGACAAACTGTGGCAATGAAACTGCTCGAGAAAATTCCGCACGAGCTGCTAAATCATCAGTTCTAATCACTGTGATGAGTCGTGCCCATTCGTTCACATCAATGCCTTGGGCTACAATGAGGTCAAAGAAGATCTCATGCGCAATAGCAACATTTCTGGGTGGATCTGGACAACAAATGTAGAAGGCGATGTCCTCTTCAACATTGATTTGATCTCGCCACCCTCCTGCAATATCTCTCGCCCAATGGCGCCAGTGTCCATCCAATTCTAAAACTCTTGGAGTGTCCCAATGACGCTGACGCAAATGATGTAGATACCAGGATCGCACATGGATGGCTTCAGAGAGTCTCGGGCCATCAATTAAACCTTGATAAAGAAATTCATCATAAAGGTGCCTTATCGTCTCAGGTGCCTCATGAAGAAAATGCGGTGCATCATCAAGTTCATGATCTGGATGTTCCTCTTGTCGATGGGTTCCCTGCCAATTGGAGGGTACATCATGCCAGGCATCAGTAGTGTGGAATGTCATGAATGGCAGAGACTCTTTCATGGATGGGGTCGCATTCACATCGTCCCACATGCATGTTGCACGAGCTCTCCACCTCTTGTAAACCACGTCAAAATCCACATCAAAGGCTGTAGAATGAACTGCTTCTGCCAGAAGAAGTGCAGCATCACGTGCATCCCATACACTGCGGAAATCTGCTTCTTCCATGACTGAATGAAAATAAGGAAAAGGTGTAGAAAGCCTTACCATATCCAAATCATCAGCTTCAGACCAGAAATTGCAGCATCTCGGAACCATCACGTCAGACTCACCCTCAAAGTCCACGATGGGCCAAAAAGACACTTTGCAAAATCGGTCACTTTTCCGCCCCTCCTCCCTCCTTTCAGGTGTTAGACACCCTGAAAAGGCTTCGTCTTGCGACACTCGGAGAGTCAGGGCTGACTGGAATCCCGAGACTTCTTGTCTGCAGGCTCCACAATCTCCACATCGGGTGCTTCTGCACTTTCTCCAGGAGCTCGTTCTCGCTTCTTGATCTTGCCTTCGATGGTATTCTTGACCTGTTGCACCACCCCTGTGAGGTTCTCCTTGATCTGCGCAAAGCTGCTCTGAACACCCAAGCCATCTTCCTCCTCGATGTTCATAGAGGCATCGAGAGCTTCTTGCGCTGTAGCAATGGCGGTGGATTCCAAGACATCTTGATCCATGGTGCGCCGATGGGCGTCCTGCAACGCATCTCTGGTGCTGTGCAAGCTGTGGAGCGCTTCGTTCCGTCTTTCTGCAAAGCGCAACTCCCCTTGCTCGAACTCCTCGACATGCGCCATCCACATCTGCGTGGCCTTGTCCAAATAGGCAGCCCATTGATCCCTGTACGCAGCCCATTGCTCGTCGATCTCCATCAGTTTCTTTCTGATGTTGTTCAATTGGGAGACAAGCTGACTGTGTGACTTGGCATCCACTTTGCGCACAGACACTTCTGTAGCCTGGACAACCTTCTTGATGTCGTCCGGAAGGTTGGGCTTGTTCTTGATCTCCTTGAATAGATGCCGATAGGCATACAATTCCTGCTCGTCTTTGTGAGCTCCAAGCGCTTGGCCTCCAGGTTTCGGAAAGGGCTGCATCGATGGTGCGGCAACAGATGGAGCCGATGAAATAGGAGGTGCAGGAGGTGGATCTGCAGGAAGCATGGAAGCCGGCAGTGTAGGTGGCGACAGCCATTGCGTGGACGGAGGCCCATGATAGCCTTTTCCGCCTCCCTTGTACTTGCCTTTGCCTTCCTCCGCATTGTGCTGCTTGGTTCTCTTTCTTGGGCTCTGAGTGCGTTTTCTGGGCGATTTTGGGCGATTCGTAACCCATGGTCCAGCGTCCGACCATCCTTGATCGTACCATCCACCTGTATAGGCTGATGACTTCTGTTGGTGAACATAGCTGGAATCGTGGCATTGGGCCCAAAATCGCCAGCATCCTCCACACTGAGCCGACTTGCCCTTGACAAGTCTCATGCAGTAGCGACATCTCCAAGGATCTAACTTCTCCATCTCTCTTCGGATTCTGGCAAGAAGATTCGGATCTCTCGAATGATGGCTCTGCAATGTCACGTAAATCGAATTGAGCTGCTCGATGGACAGCTTGCGAATCCCTTGTCGATGAAGATGCCAAGAGAGTCTTGCCTGGGTCCTCTTTCTTCTCAATCTCCGTCTCACAGATGGCAAAATACTGGGCGAAAAGAATAAGCACCAGAAATACCAAAGGGAACATGTATTGTTGCAACCAAATACCAGAGATCAGTGTGCCAACCCTTGTTAGCAGAGATCGATCCAGAAGTGGTGCAGGAAGACGAAGTAGAGATCCAAAAGGAGGAACGTCAGGTCAAACGTTAAGAGCAATGGCGGTACTTCCTGCGCTGGGAAGCAGAGCGCAACTCAAAGGCCTGGTGTGCGAGGCCCGCGACACTGCTCGAATCGCTTAGGTCACCGGCGAAGCAGCACGTTCGTGGGGAAAACCCTGCTGCAGCCGAAACCTTCCATATATATATATATATACATATCTATAAACATGTAATGTCTGTATGCCATCGATGTCTTCCTGGCATTCTGAATCAGCACGTCGTGGTTTTGCGTTGATCATCTCCTTTCAGGTGCGGCAGGTTGCTTCATAGTGGGCAACCAAGGTCCGGTGGGACGGAGAGCCGAAGCCAAGATATACCGAGAGGAGTTCATCATCTCGGTCAATGAGTTTGGAAAATCTTTACCATGCATTTAGCCAGAATGGATTTTCTAACAGTTGGAGGGGCTATCATTGGGTATACCGCAATGATGGGATTTCTGCAGATTTTGCCAATGAGACCAATGAGTTTGGAAATGGATGGAAATGGGGAAATTCATGGAAATGCTTTGACTTGATGATAAACCATGGCGTTTCAACCTTAGCCCCAAACATATCCAAAAAAAAGCAAAATAAAAGCAGTACGCTGTTGAGTCAGCAAGGATTTCCGTGAACATTCTATAGATTGGTGGCTGCTATACGTCAAGCCTTTTGACACGGCTTCATAAACCATCACATGCAGTAACCAAGTAGGGGGTTGTAATAAACTCAACATCATCCCAATTGTATTCAGGGGCATACCCAATTTCATAAACCTTGATTCCGTGCACAATTCGGATGGTGACTACTACGGTGAATTCTCCTTCAGTTTGCCAAACATGTTTGGATATATATATATATATATATATTAATTCTTGACATTCTGATAAGAATATTGTTTTTATTGCTTGTTAGGTATTTCAGGGATTTGCGGGATTTCTATCGTTTTTTGTATCGTTTTTCCCTAAAAACCATGGTTCTTTTATGATATCCCCACCTATTTTACCAGATCAAAAAATCCCCCAGAAATCCCCAGAAATGAGAAAATAGCTATTAGAAAAGCCATAGGTTAATAAGATAAACCAATAAATCTATCAATAAATAGCTATAAATCTATATCTATAAAAAGGCTTGTAGATAATGAATAAATTTATAGATAATATCAATTTATAGATAATATTATAATAAATAGATTAAAACCAATGGAAATAAATTTATCAATAAATCAATATATCTATATAGGTGTGTGTGCGCGCGTGTGTCTCCTATCATTACCATCTTTGGAGGAATAACCATCCAACATGCAACTATTCTTGGCTACCATCCGGGCACCAGGGTTTTGACCCATGATCGTCATAATGACATGTCTTAGTTGTCCCTCTCACTCCCAGCAGCTGCCGGTTAGACAGGTTCAGCTGCAAGAGCTGTCAGTTTCATCTTTGCGGAACCTGTGCCAGGCACCGAATGGCACCGGATCTCCGGTTCAAAGTACCTCCCAAGCGACAAATGGATTGATGCAGGCAATGCAATTCAATAAACAATTCGGGGATGGTAAACATCGCACCCATAAAAATGCTGATGACGTAGGGGTGTTTATGGCATTGGGTTTACCATTATATGTTTTTTTGCTAGATCCATGGCGCTGAATCCGATCGCTGTTTGGGGATGAACAGTGACCCAGTTGAGTTTCGCTTAAAATCCCTAGGTCCTCGGTCCTGTCTTGTCCTGTCCGGTCCTGTTCCTTCAGAAACTTCAGGTGAAAACTCATTTGAGATTATGATGTATTGCCTATAGTGATCCTAGATATGCATTTATAGTAGAGTGGGGGAAGCATACATATATATATATATATATATACATAAATTATATATATATGTACTGTATGTATGTATGTGTGCATGTATACATGGGATGGGTTGAAACCGCCAACTATATAGTACCAACAGTCATTTTGAAATCCATCAAAATTCCCATGTTGCACCGTTTTTAAGGCTCTTTGTGCAGCTTTGCTATCCATTTATTTTCGATTTACTGCGCACTTGTCTTAGGAAGTACATGTCCTTTTCTCCATATACACCCTCAAGAAAACATGTTCAATGTTCACTTGTCGCAGGTTGGCAGCCACTGTTGCTCCGGGAGCACCCGCTGTGGTAGGCGCACGGGATTGTTTATATTTGAATGGAGATCACCTGGATATACCTTGGATGGCTAGTTGAATAGTTGAATGCACTATCTTGTGCGGCAAAAATGGCAATCTGTCTGTCTGTCTGTCTGCCTGTCTGTCTGTCTATTCACGGGCTAACGACTCGTTTCCTCAGGGACTGCAGGTATCCAAGGATGTCCTTGGACATAACTAACCACAATAAACCTCATCAATATCCATTATAAGTATAATTCAAGTGCCATAAACCATACATGCATTGGAGTTATCAATTGGCTTAGCTATTTTGGCCCCACCTTCCGCCGACATCTGGAATTCCCAGGTGGATTTTGGGTATTTCTTGGGGTTTAATCAGCCAATGAATGAGGTGTTCATCCACATGATCTTGGGTCCCATTTGTACACATCCACATCATTGTCACGCATATCAACACATATTTGACATATATCAAGTCGTTCTTCAGTTTTGTTTTTTTGGGATGATGTTGATTTATCTTTGTTGGTTATAGTTTTACACTTTGGAGGTCCACAATCGTTAATGTTTGGGTTTACCGAACAGGCCACTGTTGGAGTGCGCAAATGGCAGCATTTCCTAAGGAAACAGTGAGTTCTTTGTTTTTGGTTTTGTATGCCTAGAGAGTTGATATTTGGCAATTTCTCTATGTGCTCACCTCTAAAGTGTCTCTCCTCTTAGGCCCCATCCAATCCCACCAAAACACAAAAAAACATCAACAAATGCAGAACCCAAGATAACCCAAGTCTCTGTACCGTCTCTCCCCCTTGGGGTTTGCAATTTTGTTTTGTTTTTGTTTATGTTGTTTCTGTTTGTTGGTTTCTTGTGTTTTTTTTTTCCATTTTGGTGTTGGTGGGATTGGATGGGGTCTAAGACGAGAGAAGCTGTAGAGGGGTGATCCATACAGTTTACGGTCAGTGTTTCCCCAGTGGTTCAGAGTTTGCATAATCTAAACACGGACCAATATTTACTACAAATAGTACTGCAATCTAGTGCAATGATATCTTAACAGTTTACCATAGTAATTTTATGTAACTATGAATGATCTTCAACACCTAAATTTCCCATACCATCTCGACCAGTGGCACATCTGCCGGTAGGAGTCCCAGGGTATCCGGTACCAGTGATCCTTGGACCATCGGCACCATCGGCACCACCAGCTACGCCCTCACAGCCCAGCTGCAAATGGGGTGCCCACGGGCTGGTGCATCGGCCAGGGCACCGTTTTTTCAATAGCTAAGTTGGTGCAAATAACTAGGTGAACTATGGTGTATGGTAGATATGTAGATATATGTATATATATATATATATGTAGATATATATGTAGATATATGTAGGATTATTTAGGTAATAATCATTATGTATGGTAGATATATGTAGGTATATGTAGATATATGTAGGATTATCACCATTACTCTAGGATTATACTATAATATCGAACTAGGTAATGGTGATGAAACACCCAAATTATATCGAACTACTCAATGAATTCCACTGTGGGCCATCGCCTTGAGCGGGGACGCTGACTGTCATCCTGGGTTGGGGCCATAACATGGCATAACCCATTGTGTCTCCCGTGGCGTAGCTGATTGAATCCAAAAGTCTTATCCCGGTTTTGAAAGGTCGACTTCCCTGGTACTTGGTGTGATTTCATTCATCTTCGCCCTGGTGCTGTCCCATGTGTAATTGGGCATCCTGTCCTTAGATATTGACCAACCACCCAGAGGCATGAACATCCAAGTGAAGTAGTGCGTATATAATTAGCCGAGGTGCTTGATGAGTGCCATCAGGTAGTTTGTGCAGATCTGAGGGATGAAACACTTCCGCCCGTCTTCCAAATTCCAAGTTTTCTCCTGGGTTTTTCCTTGTTTTACATTGTTTTACCGTACAACGCGCAAACATATTGAAAAAAAACACATATTGTTTAAACAAAAAATATGTTTCAGTTTTTTTTGGGTTGCCATAATTCGCGTAAGATGTTCCCTGTGTTTGCGTTCAATATGTTTTCTCCAATTGCTGACCAGGTCGGCGACCGGAGATGAATGGGATTTCAGACAACATGCCCGAGTCGTGACAAGCTGAATCAAATATACCCTACATTTGAATGTTTTAAATTGTTAACTCGAAATGTAGGGTGTATGTGATGTAGGGTTTTTCTAATTTGTGATGATCAACATGATCAACATGTCCTAAATCATATGGGATCATCAAAACCAACTCGAAATTGATAACTGTTTGATAACTTGTTTTTGGCACGTCAAGATGCGCCATGTGAAGTCTTAAGAACGAGACATGCCGTGCCCCGGAAACATGGCACGCGCACACTGGCACACGGTGCATCCGAGACCTGCGCATTGCAGCAGGTTCTCCCGTCAATGATTCTCAGAAACAAATGGATGATGTTGAATGATCCGCAGTATGGTGGGGATACCGAAGTGGACACCGCCGTTGCCCCCGTGGACAATCTGGAGCCTTCACCACAGAGACCATCCTAGGGTGGATCCGTTGCAAGCTGAGATGCTGGTAGCTCTAGCGGCTGAAAATGCGGTTAAATATGGTTAAATGACAAATTAGACAAACATCCGCAAACATCCGTTTTGCGTGGGCATGTCACCCGTGCTCATGCATGTTTGATGCCTGATCGTTTCCTGGAATCCTGGAACGGTGATCTGCAAAAGTCATGGCCATGATTGATTCAGGAGCAAAATTGCCCCAGGACCAGTTGCAAAGTTCAATCTGTGACAAGCAAGGGGTATTAAATGTCAAAGGGTGCGACTGTGGATTTACAATCGTGGAAAGGGGGGATCCGCTTTCATAGAAGTGTGTGCAGTTTGTATTCAAGTTGCCTTGAAATTTTGTTAGTGATTGTTTTCTTTGAAACATGATTAATGGATACAATCTGTTCATTACCCTCATTGAGGGTGTTGTTTTTTTTGGGGGGAGGGGGGTTTCCAACGCATTTTCCATAATTTTCCATTTGCATTGTTTGAGAGGGATTGTGTATATATATATGTGTATATATTTATATATATATATATACATGTATAATATATATATATATATATATTTCTTCAATTTCATTATATACCCTAAGCCCAAAGCACTGCATTGGGGATAATTTGCTGATTCCATTTGCTGAAGATGCTTCTATTTTTTCCATTGGTTCATTCACTATTTGAGGAATCTACAGGGACATACAGGGACTATGCGGTGTCCCTATGAGGCTGTCAATGCATGAGGGCTAAACCCAGTGATCATACCGATACCTACCCGAAATCGGGGTGATTGGGTGTCCCCTGCATGACCTCATATTGGGGTTGTGAGGAGAGATTTAATGGGATTGATTAATCCGTTAATTATCCATCAATTGTCTCTTAGTTGTCCATTAGTTAACCATCAATCATCAAATTTATGACACACTATACAATGAAACATCCCAGACAGCTAGGTAATCATCAGTTGATATATGTACATTTCACAACATGTTTCATATCCATCATCAATGTTGATCAATACACTTATACATGTGAAAACCGACGAAAATCCCACCATGAATGCATGAATCTCCCAGATCTTCGGTTCGTCAGGTGCTGAGTGCTACAATCACGATCCCGAGCATCGGCGTAAGTTTGTGGGAACCCCTGGGTCGAGCCAAACCTGGGGAGAAGATGAGATCATGGGACAATTGTGTTTCACGTTGTTTTACTATAGGATGTTAAATATGTCAATGGATGTTTACAAAAAATCTGGTGACATAACTAACATATACCAAAGTTTCAATCCATGTTTTTAAGATCCGAAATAACATGGAATTGTTTAACCAACAAACAGGGTGACAACAATGGTGATCATAATACTTCAACGGGCGTCAATACAAGGTGGTGCCCCATACTTGGGATATATAAGCTAAGTTGGATTGTAACTTTGTTGTCTAGGGTTCACGGTAAATATATCGACCATTATCGAACTGGTTCATGTTTTTTGTTTAACCAATATTAACCACCTCATAATTAACCGGGGAACACCACCTGGTAGGGATGTGAAGGACCACATCTCTAGGGATATGTGACATGATTCTGCTCGGAATTAACCAAACCATTTGGCAGTCCAACACCATAGCCCAACTTCATACATGCACGCATGATACCACAGCCTACGTAAAATCGTTGGGGGATGCAATAGAAGCATTCCGAACATGCAGCGTTTTCCGACATGGGATGCCGTTTAATTGTACGAAAAGCAAACACGATACATGTGCCAGTTTTTCAGTGGCCCGAACTAGATCCTTTGCCATACTTACATAGTTGGGGTTTTATGGGTTACTACCGTGGTTAAACAGCCTCAACTGCCCAAGCTTTTGGCTCGCTGCTTCAAGATGCGACCAGCTGGTGAATTTTCTCTCGTGCGAAGGCACACGGCAGTATATCGACACAATGGTTGCAAGTAGCTTCATTTGTTTTGTTTTGTTCTACCCACTGGGAATTACTGCAACAGTTTGCTATTGAACATTACCAATCATAATGTCTTACACAGGTCGATTTTCCATAGCTATGTTAGAGCACAATAAGTTTTCAGGGGTCATTGTCAGGAATGGCGGTTTCAAATCTATCTGTTGTTTCCATCTATTGGAAGGAATCTTTCTCGGTAGAGGGGACGAGGGCTACACAGCACTCAAAAGGGTGAGTTTGTCTTGTCTCAATCTGAAAACACAAGGTACAGTACCCCCAAATTTGCTGGTGTATCATTTTGTCTCTATTAGACATGCCATAAATCCGGCATGCTTTCAAGACAAACCCAACATCATAGTGGTTAGTTCTATTCCAAATAGCCATGATGGTGTGAGAGTCAGAAAACCTTTTGGCGATGCAGTGCATCCCATTGTATCCTCAGTTCTCCAAAGTCCATGCTCATCTCATTCAAATTATCCCATGACGATATCCTCAAAATATACAGCTGTAAATGTTACATGTACATATCCCCATCAAATTATACCTCAAGTTCATTTTTGAATATGATGTTGCTCCCATTTTCAAAGCTTTGGCCTTCAGCTCGCCATGTGGAAGTCGCGGCTTTCACGGCTTTCGGCCGCCATGTGTCGGTTGACGGCGCGACCGGAACGCAGGCCTCAGATCTGGGCGATCGATGTGTTGTATGGCTAACATCGGTTCACCATATCAAGGTTTCCATCAATGGGGGTACCATCCATTTTCATGGGATTTCCCATGAAATAAAGCATCGAGCTATTGGGGTCCCCCCATTTTAGGACCCCCCCAAATATGTATAGGAAGAAATGATGTCATTTTTCCGATTTTTCTACGCGACAGGGGGACAATTCCCGTTTATATGTGATGACATGCAGTCATAAAGTTCATTCATCAGCCATATCAGATGATACCCTCTGGTAATTTAACATAGCTATTGAATGCTATTGAAAATGGTCCATTTATAGTGGATTTACCAATTAAAATGGTGATTTTCCATAGCTATGGTAAATTACCAGATGGTAACAGCCGGAGAAATCCTCAAAAAATGGAGAGTCGATCCCCTTGACCTCCGGTCATCAAGATCTCCCGAAGGAAGATGACAGGTTCTGGTCCGCCATTCGGATCCATCAGGCGCCGTAAAAACAAATCAGGAAGCTTGTTGACCTCCGATTACGTCATGTCTTATATCTGATTATATACTTTAATGCTCCAAACGCCTTTCGAACATTTCTTTCGACGATTCGATGGTGTTTTTTGGGGTCCAACACCTTCTCGCATCTTTTCCGCGGTTACATCATGTTACATCATGTGTTGCCGTAGGACAAACTGACATAGATATCTAAAATCAACCATTTCTAGATTATTTTCTTAGGAAAACCATTGGTTTTCCATATGTTTTAGTTATTACCCCAGGGCACATCCCATTTTTGTCCTGGTCAACCCCCGTTGCGGCCTGCGACCTCAGGCCCTTCTCCGCGTCCACGTGGCCGGCTCGAAGCGCAGCCCTGCGATGCCAAGAGGCGCAGAAGGAGTCTCCGCGACTTGGTTTTTTTGGAGCTGTGACTTGGAGCAGGCGCTGGGTAATGTCAACCCCGGATGAGACTAAACCATGGTTTATTAATTAGGGGTACTCCTCCAAGAGTCATTTCATCTGATACTTTTTTATGGTACCCTCCCAATTGAACAGCCTAGGGGGTTATTAATCCAGGGTTGACATTAATCACCAGATAGTTCATATTTCCCCCCAAAAAACTAGAGATTTATTATGATTGACTGTATAGGGTTTACCCTTTGGTGAATTGAGATAGCTATTTTCAAAACGGCCAATGTGTAGACGATTTTGTTTTTATGATTTGCCTATTCAAAATGTTGGGTTTTGAAAAAGGGGTGTGCAATTTTACAATGAAATATTTAATATCCAAAACAAATATGTTGGATAGGAATTACTTTTATATGAATGGTATATATAGGGATGGTATGCTGATAAAGGGATTACCCCCTGGTAATTTGACATAGCCTTTGAACATAACCCATTGAGTTCGATGATTTAGCGTTTTTTAGAATATGAATTTCAATAGCAAACTGTTAAATTACCCGAAGGTAGTATTTGGTTGCTACAGCCCCTTACAGGTAATTGATAGCCGCAAGGGCGTGTGTCATTCTACCCCGATACTTCGCCAATTTACCACCTTGTACCTGTGGTATTCGGAGCAACCCTAGAGAGTAAATGGTTTATAACCCACATTATGTAATATAACTTGGGGCAATGCGTGGGATGCACCCAATCCCTACTCGACTTCAGATGAAGCCAGATATATTGGTAGGATGCAAATCCAAGCCATGATGGTGCAACATCTACCAGCATTTGTCCCAAAACACATGCTCAACAAACCCCTCTAATCTCTTCCCCCTAGTATGAAAGACACCAAAAACTCAAAGCGCCAGCCTTTTTATATCTTTTTATGTACCTTGTTGTTTTCTAATTTTTGGGTTCCATCAGGCTGGTATTTAATACCAGGCGGACGGGATCAATTGAACATGCCAGCATGAATGCTATCGCCTTGCATTGGGTCTTTTGCATCTCTTTTGGCTATTCGGCGGCTGACATTCTGATGACTTCTTCCCTTTTTCCTCCCTGGGTCAATCTTGCCCAAAACATGAAGCGGGATTTTGCTGCAGAATGCTGCTTGTTTGGGGAGTCCTAGAAAAATCCTGGATGTTTTGATCTTCAGTACCAGAAGCTACTAGGCAAGCAGGGTATGGATCCCTCAAACCCACAGCTGGAGAGGTGGCAAGAGGATCTCTTATTTTTTTGGAATTTGTTGCTACGTTATTTCACATTTTATAACTGGGGTTTTAACCCTTCATTATCAAATTAGTTCAGCAGGACTTGTAACCTTCACTTAACTCATTTGCTTGTTGCGCCTTGTTTCGGACATTCCTAAAGCGATACAAGAAACGATAGATTCCGATAGATGTCATGGCAAACTCATGAGAAACTATGCTATAAGCCAAGCCGCTAACCATTTCCCAAAAAGTCTGAGGCCCCGAACTGTGAACAGTTGTTGATTTTTGGTCCCATCCAACGATGCAACATGGTGGGTCAACCGTAGGGGTTTGCCGAAGCAAACAAGGTTTCTGAGCTCGTGACCATTGGG
>Ga0126342_10002504_pt1 | contig 28764 bp, 26 predicted proteins | sample Cyp1metagenome_FD_92528 | JGI IMG/M metagenome (GOLD analysis project Ga0126342, IMG submission 92528) | Coral microbial communities from Lord Howe Island, Old Settlement Bay, Australia - Cyphastrea 1 metagenome | ecosystem: Host-associated > Invertebrates > Cnidaria > Coral ... | reverse complement strand
TTAATACTGATTTGATGGGATTTAATGGAAATTTAATTTGTTTTAATGGTGAGTTAATGGGATTTAATGATTATTTAATGGGATTTAATGGTGATTTAATTGGATTTAATGATGATTTAATGGGGTTTAATGATGATTTAATTGGATTTAATGGTGATTTAATGGGATTTAATGGGATTTGGTAGGATTTAATGGTGATTTAAATGGGATTTAATTGGGATGCAATGATGATTTAATAGTGATTTAATGGGATTTAATGGTGATTTAATTGGTGATTTAATGGGATTTAATTGTGATTTAATTGGTGATTTAATGGGATTTAATGGTGATTTAATGATGATTTAATGGGATTTAATGGTAACTTAATCGGATTTAATCGGATTTAATTGTGATTTAATGGAATTTAATTGTGATTCATGGTTTTTCTTTGGATGGTTAAGCCAGCATTTTCATGGTGAGTTATACAGAAAACCAGCTCCCAAAAGCCAACCAAAATACTCTGGTGGATCGTCGAGGATCTATTCATACAATGTCAACCCTGGTAAACCTTTACATAGCGAACTGGAAAGATCCACCATTTTTCATGGGAAAACTCACTATTTCAATGGCCATTTTCAATAGCTATTTGCATGTTTACCAGAGGGTAATTGGGAGGGTACCATTTAAGTATCATCTTATGACTATTGGAAGGGTACCTCCTAATTAATAAACCATGGTTTATTAATCCGGAGTTGACATTATTTAATATGAGGGGGAAGGGAATCATGGAAAATTGACCATCTTGGTCTCTTGAACGTTATCCACCATCCCTTTTGGGTGGAAAGTTTTCTGTTGAGCCATACCAGTGGCTTGGATCAATCATCAGGGTACCCACCGCCTTTTATGGCCATTGGAATGATTGAAAACTATGAAGATGTGATAATCCATATGATCTAACATGAGATTTTCATATCACGTTGTTGGGAAACTCTTTGTAGCTCATAGTGGCTCCCCATGCTTTGTAGGGAATATGATGGGAATATGGGTACCGCTCTGAATCGCTCCTTCCACTAGTCTTCGATGGGATACCCCCATGAGTGACCCATGCCCACAAAAGTGGGTGCGCAAAACAAACAAAATCCACCATCAAACCTGGAGATAACAACAGGAAAAAGCCATTATAGGGGTAGGACCAACTCAGGATATATACACATGTTACTCACATGTTGTAGCCAATGATAAGCGATCCTATTCATGCTATCCATGCTATCCAGGTCTAGTTGCGCACCCGTCGAATTCACGGACTTCATGCACTCAGAAAAGATGTAAGCGAGGTCTATATATTGACTCTTGGGGTCTGAGAAAGTCTGCTTCCACAAAAAGGTCTTAAGAAAGTTCCATTGGGTTGTGCATGTCCAACTGTGACACAACGTCATCACTCACCTCGCAAACCAGGGGTCCGACATCTTGCCGCCTGGAAAATCAGTGTGATTTCGCACAGTGAAGGGGCACAAATTGTCGGCCTACTTTGCCGCTTGAACTTGGGATGCAAGGTCTTGCGTATTGCGTATTGCGCATTGCAAGACTTGCGGCACCGGGATTTCTTCGGATTCAATCAGCTCATCGCTGATGCTCAATATGTCTGTATCCAGAACTATCCAGAACATTCCAGTACATCTTTTAACATCACATAACTGGTTGGTGGTATACCTACCCCTCTGAAGAATATGAAAGTCAATGGGAAGGATGACATCCCATATATTATGGTTAATGTTAATGATGGTTAATAAGAAGTTAACCCTTATAAATGGAGGTGTCAAACGCTGGGAAAATCATCTATTTCTATGGGCCATGGCTTCCATGGCTATATGGCAGTGTGTCAAAACCTTGTACCCCTGGTGAACATCAAAATAGCTGGTAAATGGATGTTCATCCCCCTAAAAATGGTATTAATAGGTATTGATCCATACCCATATTAAATAACCAGAGGGTAACCGTTTAAGTCATTTCACCAGAGCATCGCTCAGAGACTCAAGGGCCATCCTGGCGATGAAACTTGTTTTGGGCGGATTTGGCGAGACCCGAAGAGGGCGTTGTTGAACAAAAGGTCAATGGGCCATTTATAGATGACTTACCTATTAAAATAATGGTGTTCCATGCTTTGTCCATAGTTATGTAAACGTTTACCAGAAGGTAAATGAATGTAAATAAATGTACATGATTTACTGTACATTCATGGTGGAATTAACCAAGAACTATGGATTCTGTAGGGATTTGTTGTGCGGATATCCATGTGATATCATGATCTACACCCTCAGGTTATTTGTTACATAGCTATGGAAGCCATGGCCGATAGAAATAATGTTTTTAATAATGATATATATATATATATTACCTATTAATTCTACTTGTTTAATGATGATTGTCTGATACCCTCTGGTAAACTAACAGTTTGCGAAGTGGAAAATCATTGTTGTGCTAGGTAATTCAACGAACTAAATGGGCATAAATGGCCATGTGCAATAGCACAATTTTCAATTACCAGTAGGTAAACATCGGGAAACATATGGAACAAAGCACCCTGCCAGTGACACCATGTTAGACTGTCGACCACTATGGAGAAGCTAAATCATGCATGGGGGAAGCCGTCGATCTATTCACCCAGTCAGAATGATGATTTAAACTTATTTAAGCAACACATGTTTCAGTCCAACCTATGGCCACCTGAATAGGGAAAATAGATGAACATAGTGGGTTTGACCGTCTGACCCAGCCCAAATTGTAACTTAAACAATGAAAAAATTGATTTGGGATCCAAACATGTAGGAGAGGAGCTTTGGATTTATATTAGGTAATTTGATTATATAATTATCCAAACCCACATAGACGCGGGACTTGACATAGACATAGACGCAGACTTGGGTCGCTTCTCCCAAGCCATGCCGGTTTCTACCCTTGTCCTTACTGTGCATTAGAAGCGGGAATGCTAGATTTCCCAACATAGTCCATAAACTGGTAGATTTTGAAGTCGAAACTGAAGCAGAGTGGTTCCAATGATTATTGTCCCAACATGATCAGTTCCAAAGATTACTGTGCCCCCAAGTGGTTCCAATGATTGTAGCATCATTACTGGACCAATCATTACATGTAAAGATCAGACACTTGGGGGCAAATGACTAGATGATCCAAATGATGTTTGAAAGCTAGATGTCCTGTCCCATGCCGCCGCGTGCATCCCATGGTCCCATGGGCCCCTCGTCCCAGCACTTGTCATGCCAAAGAAAATCATCATGTGTAGCTTTTCTTAAAATGCGTACAGAAGTGGATCTTCCAGACCTCTCATTTCAACTCATTTGATCAAACTGGACGAAGCGTTTTTTTTTGTTAGCATTCACATCGCTGTTTGGAGGATCTCGCTATGGTTTGGACACTTTTTTCTCACAACAAGTTGATGTTGACAGCCAAACAAACGGAAACTGATAGAAACATATAGAAACTGTGTAGAAGGGACCCCTGCTTGGGCTGTGGGACCAAAGGATGGTCTTTTTCTTCCATCCATTGATGCGAATCACTGGACGTTGGGCGCGATTTCATCCATGGAACATGAGAGGTCAGAGAAAATGACAATTACCCTCTGGTAAATTAACATAGACCCTGGCAGTCATCGGGGTTGGAAGACTAGTTTCTATTAAAAAAATTGTGATTCTCAGGGTCCAACTGTTTATTTACCAGAGGGTAAATCTTTAATCAACTTTAATCCATTGTCACTCATCCCGATTCCCACAAATCCACCAGGATAAACTCTCCGGAATTTTTAGTCACCACTGCAGATGGCGCCATGCTTAGCATTTTTATCCACATCTGGCTATATCAAAATTAGGATACAAAGGACTCACCCAATCAGTCACTTTTTGAATACCATCCAAATCTAGGTTAAATAATTTTGAACCGTTCGAATAACGCAAGAAATGTATCTTATATATTTAAAATCTACCGGTCTGATTACTTAATGCATCGATAACAAAATACTGTCTTTGAGTAAACCCCACCCTGACAAACATTCTGACATAGTTTCTGACCATCTGGAAGTATATATGGCATATATTCTGAAATTCTATCTGACATTCATTCTGACATATACTCTGACATTCTATCTGGCATCTATTCTGGCATACTTTCTGACTTTCTGGCAAATATTCGGACATTCATTTTAGGATTCTATCTGGCATCTATTGAGACATTCTTTCTGGCATCTATTCTGACATTCTATCTGGCATCTTTTCAGGCATTCATTCTGGCATTCTATCTTGCATCGATTCTGACATTCTATCTGGCACCTTTTCAGGCATCCATTCTGACATTCTATCTGGCATCTATTCTGACATTCTGTCAGTCTGACATTCAGTCTGGCATTCTGTCTGGCATATGTTCTGACATTCTGTTTGGCAGTCTATCTGGCATTCTCTGGCATGTGTTCGGGTCCAGGCGTGGCCCACTGCATCCGGAGCTCACCATATGGAGTTCGGGTCCCTCGAGATGTAGAGTTCGAGTCCAGGCGCGGCCCACTGCATCCTGAGCTCACGATGTAGAGTTCGGGTCCAGGCGCAGCCCACTGCATCCGGAGCTCGCGCTAGGGTTCAGGAAGAGGAAGAAGGAGAAGAAGTAGTTGCACCTTTGTTCAAATCTAGAGACCCTCACGTGGCAGGTGGGGAAAAATACACAGCTGATGTACGCAGCTGTTGGTTCCGGAAGAAAATCAATCTCCGCAGCCCTCCTCTCCACCCGCCGGGCCCACTGCCCGCCTTGATGGTCCTGCAGTCCCTGAGGCAGCGAATTTCTTCGTGGCTTCGTCTGAAAATGTCTGAAAATAGGGCATCCGAAATCCCAATGGCTTGGGAAAAAACACTTTACCCCAGCCAATCCAGATAATACCCAAGCCATTGGGAAAATCCCAATGGTGCACATTCAAAATGGCCCTTTGAAGGTGCACCCAAAGCTGTTGGGGATCGGTCAAAATGAGGGCACCATGGGACCACAACATTGGTCATCTGTATATATAGAATCAATCCATGCTTTCTTAGCTGTTGGTATTCTTGACACATCCCCATGTGAAACTTGGATAGATATTGAATCTTCATATGCCATCTAATTAATGGCAACATCCTCTTACTTGTAAACCAGAAGTTGGGTGAAATGGAGAATTTGCAAAAAGTGTGTCACAGAAGATTACAATAATCAGATAAGACTATGCAACGTGATTGGAATGATGGAGGTTTTGCAAACAACTGGTTTGCCATCAGCGTATGCATACATGACACACACACACACATATATATATAATCAATTATAATCACGCATAGTAAGTATACTAAATGACGATGACGACGGCTGCAGTGCGGGTGGTGATGATGATGATGATGATGATTGTGATGATGGTGATGATGACGTTGAACATAATCCAATGCGAATAGACCTGAACGCCCTTTGCGTCCCCTTTGCCGCGATCAAATAGTTGGCTGGGACTTGGGCCCGAAGCAACTTCGAATGTCTGAACATATCTACTCCACACTTGTATATCTGCACTCACCAATATGAACAGTTGCCTCAACAGCCAAGCATAGACTACAACTATAGACTATGGGGATGGGTCAAAACCTTTATTATACCATATCGAATCTTGGACGGGTGAATATCCATTTCATATGTTGGCGTGAAAACCAAAGTACCAGGGTTTTGACCCATAGTATTAGGTCAGGATTACTAAACATTCAGTTTATCAAATGGGGGGCGGTTACCAACTTTGATACTGTATCATTTTGAAAATTGTTCTTGGGGTATACAAGCCCTCCAAATAACAGTCAGGCTTTATTCATCAGGGGTTCAAATTTCCGTTTCATGTCACTTCCCAAAAGATTTGGGCCACGCATCCGCGAAAGTCACGGGACGACCCCCGACTTTCTGCACCTCTTCCTCATGGTCCTCATCGAAGGATCTATCGAAGGCACAAAAGGAACACTGCTGATCTTCCTGTCGATGGTGAAGTCAGCAGCTCAGCAAATGTGATCATTTTGGACGAAAAAAACATGAATTGATTTTTGGCCACCCCCAAAAAGATTGAACAGTCAAACCCTTCTAAATCATAGTGGTAAGTTCCTTTTTTTATCGTTTTCGAAGTAACTATACTTATCTATAGTATACATGATGCTTTCATATGGCATCTAAACAAATTAAGACACCATATCTCTGCTTTAAACATCCTCCCTCTAACAACTTGGAGGAATTGCCAGTCACGACCTGGGGCCCCTTTTTCTGTCACGGAATAGTTCCCGGAGTCCGGCCTTTGAAAGCAACATCTTGCAGTGCGAACATTGCCAGTCATCTTTGGGTCGCCTTGGGCGAAGTCGGACTTGGACTTTTGGAAAACCATCACAAAAAAGGGGGTGAAAATCCATCACTAAAGGGTGATGGTATCCTTTGCAGATGGGCTTCAGATGGGCTTCAGATGGAAACCGCAGAATTATCACAATTTCATGGCATTTCTAGATATCATGAGGACAGGAAAGTGAGGTCATAAATCCAAGGTATCCACTTCCGAGCTATCTATCCACTTCGAAGTCTCAGGCTTTCATGTCACGCCGAGGAACCAAGAGGCTTGACACTTGCAGCGAAGCTCCTGGGCATCGCTGGAACTCTGAACCCTGGGTAGAAGGGAAATATTGGGACACCTCTACTGTTTTCACTATCATTTCAATCAATGGTTGTTCTTGCATATCCCCCGAAATCAATTCTGGATATCTCTGGATCATTTGAAAGCTACATCTGTTTAGATCCATGTGAACATGGGCAGAACAGGGGCGCGGCTAGGGCATCATACGTGTCAAGTCTGAACATTTCGCCAGTTGGGTTATTGATATTGCCCCTCTTTCACCTGTCAAAGGTAGAAGATCAGGGTATGGTATGGCTGCCATGGCTCGAAATTTTTCTTCCACCCTACGTGCTGATTTCAGTGCCAATCTTAGATACACTGCAAAAAATTAAACTCTTAGCTGATTAGATAATCCCATTGATACCAAAAGACTAGTTAGGATTAGTTTGTACCCATCTAAGATTGACCTAGAAATGGGAAATCCCCAAGTCATCATGGGTTAACCATGGTTAACCTATACTAAGTCATGGTCATCAATTTTAAGAATCACCAATTCTGTGAGTTCCTACGTCCCCCTACTGAGGATCATCGTCAAATGTATCCACACTACTTGGGTAGTGCCAAATATTTTTCGAACCTACTTCTGTATAAAATTGGGTTTCGAGAGTTTTCAATTCTGACTCATACCATCCCATGCCATTTAACAAAAAAACAATCTTTGGGTTACCTGTACCTTCCCGTAATCAAACATGGCAATGGAAAACCCCCATTTTGTTCCATGGTTTCCCCATTTAAGCCTCCATTCACATGAGCGAAGGAACACAAACATATTTTTAGATAGTTTTAGTATTCCAACATACTCGGACAGTTTTCTCTGCAGATTCAGACAGATTCAAGAAATATAGTCCATGCACTACAGGTACATACAGTACAGTATCATGTGGTTGAGAAACTCCATGTGGGAATATGGATGCTACATGATACTACTATAGCTATCCATAGCTATCATTAGCTCCCAGCCCAGTTCCCTCAGCACCGGTCTTCACGCCCTTGGGGCAGTTTTTTAGCCCAGGTGCACAAGTCAATAAATACACCACGAGGCTGGTCACTGCGTGATATCTACCTAAAACAGCCGCGGCAGTCAATGGTCAGAAATGAATACGTGGACATACGTGGACAAGTTCTATAAATATCTTACCTAGTGTCGGTGCATAGGAATCATAGGAATCTTCATCATGGATATTCATATTATTTATGGATTATTCATGGATTATGAGGATATTCCAATCATGGATTATGCATCATGGTTATTTATATAATGACTATGATAACCCCCACTAATCAGAGGGTAGTACTGACCCCCCAATCAACTGGAAGTTCTCGCCAGGCTCAATGAGGCGGTCGACTCAACTGGAAATCTGAATGAAATCTCTGCAGAAATTTGACAAGCTGAAAACATCTGAAAACCATGATAGCTTGCATGAAGTATGTGGACATACTTTAGACATTCTCAGAAAACCATAGAAAACCTAGGTGTTTGCTTTGGAAAATGAGAGTTGTCAACAAAGAAGCTGGTGCTTTCATTCATGCAAAGGCGTGTGGCATGGCCCATCAAAGTGATTCAGAGATATTCAGAGAAGAACATATGGAGGTTTCCTGAAATAGGGTTACCCCCAAATCATCCATTTTAATGGGATTTTCCACTATAAACCATCCATTTTGGGTACCACCATTTTCAGGAAACCTCCATATCTTACCCCACACAGTGATTGCAGTTGCAAGTTTGGGAAGCAAAAAACATGATTATATTAACATGCATACAGCATACAACAGAATTACACAGCAAAAAGAAACATGGAATCCATGGCAAACGTTAACACATCTATGTTTGGACCGTTTCAACAAACATCTCAAGAAAACATAGTTAACACTATACACATCTCGCAGCATGTGATATATATTTTTTTTTCGTGGCTTTATACAGGACGTGACGACTCGCCAGGATGCAACAAACGTTCGAGGGATACTCCAGATTCCACTGCTTCAGGAGTGATGCCAACGAACGGACAATCGTCTTGGGACCTGCGATTGTATACCCCGGGAAGCCACGCATCGAAGGTGACATGCTTTTTTTTTAAAGTGGTCTGACTAATCCGGGTTAATCCAGGTGAATCCACTTGTGGGGCTATAAGTTGCTAAGTGGGATGAAGCTGTCATGAACCAAGTTGCAACTGGATTGGCGAGGTCCATGGAGGTCCTTCTATTGTCAAATGTGTCAACTCGAGGGGATCCTCATCGACTCATCGCGCCGATGTGCGCACCTGTTTCTTGGAAATGTGGCACCATGAGATCATAATTTGGCATCTGCCCTGACCTCGGTCGAGTCCACAAATCCCCTGGAACAAACAGAAAAAACAGACTTTGGACCGTCCACGAGTCCACAAAAAACATCAATTAATTGTTGATGACAAGATCTTACAATCACATTTAAATTCTATTATGTGACTATCATAGGATTAGTCCAATGATAGTCAGTACTATTGGACTAATCTAGATAGTTATAGATGTTTATACCCTTTGGATCCCTTTGGTAAACTAACATAGCTATTGAAAATGGCCATTTAATGATCGATTTATCTGTTGAAAATGGTGATTTTCCGTTATGTAAACGTTTACCAGAAGGTAAATCCTATCACAAACCCATCCATGTCCAGGATGCCAATGATTGGCGGCAAGGCCCCGTCCATCCCCCTGAGTCCATCTGGGCGTTCCGGCCAGACTTTTGACAGGCTCCTTGGACTACGTTTTTTTCGCAAGGAGAAAACATGGCCAATCTTAGATACCCTGCAACTTTAAAGGTTTCAGCTGGAGAGTTAAGAAAAAAGCATGCACTGCAAAATATTCAAATACTAAAGTATCCATCCAAGATTTTCCAAGTATGCTCCGTGGTACTGGATGATTCACAAACATTTACCCAAACAAGAACAAGTACGGGCATGTACAGCATACATGTAGCATAGGGGAATTAAATAAGTATGTAACCAACAATGCTCTGGATATACATAGTATAATTAACGGTAAAACATCAAATACGCTAAAATGGGATGGTCTGCAGTCCCTGATCAACCGCTTTTCATTGGCTCGGTCACCCCTGAGTACCAGACAGGTCCAAAATGGCATCCCAGGCACTTCCAGTGAACCAAGTCAATATAAAACCGTTCTTAACGGGTCATATCCCTACTTCAGTTAAACTCAGCAACGTTACATTATTTCACCTTAGTCCTGCAACCCCTCTTGTATTTTTTTTGGGGCAACAGTCCATGTGTCCACAGGGTACCCTGTATGTACACCAAGCCAGGGATCTGTTCATTCATTTTTCGCAGGTGAATTTTCTTCCTCTTCTTTCGAAGCCTTTTTTCCGTGCCTGGGTCGGAAAAAATGTCACTAGATACTCAGTATACATACATACCATACCATACCATACATTACATTACATTGCATTGCATTTACATTTACGTTTACGTTTACGTTTACATTTACATTACATACATATATACATATTACATACATAATATATATAATATATATATATTATATATATATGGCCTATGGCCAAAACCAAACTCAATGGAAATCTTTGGCCTTTCAAATCTCACCAAATCATTGGCCTTCTACATTTGCGCGATGGGACCCTGCAGAGAAAGACAGCAAAGGAAGGACACGTTTCTCTACTAAAAAGGCCCAGGCATATGAACAAATTGTGACTAAGATCAACAAATCCCACATGCTTTGACGATGTCTGACTTGGATGTGCATCTAACCATGTGGTTTATTAAAATTGGGATCAACCCCCCTTTTTTGGCAATAGATAGGTATGATATGGGTATGAGTCAAAACCCTTGGTACCCTAGTGAACCCCAAATAACTGGTAAATGGATGTTCATCCCACTAAAAATGGTATTAATAGGTATTGACCCATACCCATATGGTATGATAATGATAAACCATGGAGAAACCATCGATTTCGGGGCCCATAAAAACAGACAATCACCGCAACGCACCGCGGAGGCGCGGCCTTGCCGGGAATGGGAAGACGACTCTGAAGCTGTGTCACTGTCTCGGTCAGCTGGTGAGCTTGGTGAACTTCCAGAAATGCCTTGGGGTCAACGAAAAAACCACCGGTTACGACGCCAATTCATCATGTCCATGACATATTGGTTGATTCATAGGGATTCCCGAATTTTGATCATCTCCAATATATTGGAGGTTTTCCTGAAATGGGGGTACCCCCAAATCATCATAAATCATCCATTTTTATAGGATGTTCCCTTATAAACCATCCAGCTATTGGGGTAGTACAACCCACTACATCCATCAACCAACAGGTCTTGAACACTGCTCAAGTGGTGCCCAAAAGGACAGCTGCTGCTGAGAAGAATCTTCAGCATCGCTGGGGTATGGGTCAAAATTTGGGACATGACGCATAGATGTTGTTCAAAGATATAATGCTTTGTATCAAACGGTCCCACAAAATGGCCCAATGTGGTTCCATGAAACAAGGTCAAGGGAACAACAATCTGCTTGAATAATCAAACATTTAGAATTTCAAGCTCCACCCTCATTGCAGGATTCCCATGGATTCCCTGTACAGAAAGTCCTAGATTTGACCTCAGAAATGAACCCATTCGGTTCTTTTCGGGCTGGGAGTTGAGTAAGCATATCATTGGGGATCTAAGAACTAGTCCCTCGTAATTTAGAGAATAGTCATGGAAAAAAGTTTTTCTGAAGAGATACATCATCTATAAATCAAATGTATTCAAATGTGTCATGTTCCATACAGCAAACTGTAAGACATTACCAGAGGGAAAATGTCTTATTCGGACATCAGAAATGAATCTATTCACCAAAGCTGGGAAGGACGTCCCTATAGTTTCTATTCATTCAAAGTTTTAAGTATACCAATAGAATATATATATATATACAATATATATACACACTTATATATATATACATATATATATAGTATATATATAGTATATATAATGTAAAATATATCAGATCCTACCAATTTAACATATACCAATCTTTAGTTTCAAACCTAAAAACCTCAGATATTTTCAAATTTCAAGTCAGGCGGTTGACCTATGGCTATATCCTTGGTTGACGCATGTGAACGCATGTTAACACTAATCTGAATCATATCTATCTGGGCAAGTTACTATTATTCGTAAACCAGAAATAACTTGGGCGAAAACTAAAAAAATCCTATTTCCCTAGCCAGATCACTTCGGCGAACAGGGAACATTGCCCCCAAAACACGCATCATTCGGTTGTATTGTCGGGGTCGCGGCTATGATTCACCATTCAATACTGAGCTGTTTTTTGCGACTGGATGGTGATGTAAAAATAATAAAACAGATGTAGCTACAACATCTCCAAATGAGTGATCCCCTGCCAATGTAGTCTGGCAATGAAAAAAACATGTTAACATGATTTCTTTTGAATATGTGTTGCAGGAAAGCGTCTGTAAATAATATACACATGCAGCATTATCCATTCACAAATTAGACTACCACAGGTATGACAGCTTGAATCCTTTGTTTAACTTTCTCCAACTTTTGATGCAGAACCCCAAAAATCCGCAACCATCTAGTCTGCAGCAGTGGGTGTATTTTCACTTCACAACAGGGTACTTAGCATGGCCAATTCTTTTTTCCTATATGCAATAAATTAAACTTGTGTGCTGGATGGTGAATAGTTCCATTTACGGCAAAGGGTTAACGCATTATGGAGTATTAAATCACGGATCACCCAACTCACCAGTTTGTTGAGCCCTATTATCCTCTTTTTGTTGATTAAGCAAGATTAAAACCACACATCTTGTAGACTAGACCACCTTTTCTCATGGTCAAATTTCCTGAATGTTGCCCCATTTGCACTGCACCGCTCCGCCTGGCTCGCGACGCGAAGGTGCTAGCGGCGGACGTGAAAATAAACAGTTGTAGCCTGGGGCCACGTTTTGCCAGGTGTGGCCTCTTGAGGCCTGCCGAAATTCAAGGTAATTACCTACGGTGCCATGTATATATATATATGATATAATATGATATAAATAGTGATTATAAATAGTGCTCTATAGTAGTGATCTATAATAGTGATGTATGTATATTTATGTATATATGTACATATACAATATTATGTACCCGTTTTTAACGAGTAAATAATGATCTATAAATAGCCATTTTTCCATAGGGTATTGGGTATATAGTAGCCCGCAAAAAGGAATTGTGGTTCAATTTAATTCAATTTATCATTATTTTACGGTTGGATTTTACGAACTTCTATCTTTTTGGGTGTGGCTATAATGGTCCATGTAAGGTCTATTTTTTAGGGGCTAAGGTAACGAATCGCTGCAGCGGATCGGTCCCCTAATAGCTGGCCATTGTTGGAATGATCTGATGCCCGGGCTATGCCTGGATATGGAGGTTTCCTAAGTCATGTGGGTACCCCCGAATCATCCATTTTAGATTGGGATTTTCCATGAAATAAACATAAATAAACCATCAATTTTGTGGTACCCCCATGACTTAGGAAACCTCCATATGGCTTTGCTTAAGAGAATATAGCCCCAGTTGGGGCACTTACCTGATTTGGATTGATTTGGGGTACTTACCACTGCATCACATCAGATTAGCCATTCTGGGCAGATGATGGATGCTATAAGTTAGCAAGATGTCGTTGCCAGGTCTGTATCATTTGCTCAGATGGAATGCAGTTGATATAATTGCCATTCAAACATGGAAAAAACAAACACAACTAATATCCAATAGCCAAACTGTTCATGAAACATATGATTGTGTTTGACTATGATGGATATCAGTAAAGCAATAATAAACCACCCATATAAATTGATGGTTCATACCACCCACGAGTGCTTTTGATTAACCACTTCCGGCCAAGTGGCAAACAAAGTCCTCCGAGTCCCTTGGCTGCGTCGTTTCAATGGATCCGAGCAACGCCCACCCAACATTTTCTACTCACTGAACTTAGAATTGAAATATGTTTCATGTGCCATTCCGGCACAGAAAGGGGCCGCTAGATAGGTAAGTTTGTTTCTAGCAATAATTTAACTAGTTCGATGGGATTACACATTATACTTGGTAAATTATAATAATTCACTAACCTGAATAGTTCGGCCATTTGGGGATGATTTCCAGTACTAACCATGATTTCCAGGGTTCGGGAGAACAGTGAGGTCGTTATAATTTACCCAGACATTATAGATTATTTATAAAGCAAGAATGGCTAAGAGTGGGCCTCCTGCATCCGTGGTTTTTCGCCCACAGCAGCATGCTTTAAGTAGGATTGAATATAATGATAATATTTCAGCATGATGGAAACCACAAAATCATTGACTACACAAAACACAGTGCGAAAGTGTGACTCATATTCTCATAATCCTTAAATTTGTCGCTCTGCGAGTAGTTGCTTGCCACTTGCGCCAAATGTAACACTGTGCTGGCTGATGTGGCATGAATTCTATGTTCATTTCTGGGTGGTCTACCCTTCGTTAATCTACCCCGACAATGGAACATTCCCCAGTTGCAGCCAACTATCCATTTCTGGATCATTTGCCTCAAAGTGCCATTTCCCGGCATTCCCTGGCTTTGAACATCTCCTGGTTTACCCAGAATCGATTTTGACTTGAATTCAAGTTAGTTTGTCCCAACTAGTGCCAACAAGTAATAACCAATATTACGTTGTCGTTTTTGGGGACCACACATCTTTGGCCATTTATTTTCAGTGGATGCAACGAGCAAATCCAACCATTTGTGAATATGTTGTGACATAAGTTTGGACACTTGTAACCAACATTAACCAACTATATTGTGTCGCTTCAAAATGTTCAGGAACCATTTAAATTTCAACCAATTCTCCATTCTCAAATCTGGTTGGTGGTTTCAACCCCAATTGAAAAATGCGTAAAAATGCGGATCATCATCCCAGTTCTATGGTAACATCCACAGTATGATGATTGATTCATTGATGAAATCCCCATTTTATACCCTCCGGTGAACTCACATAACAATGGAAAGATCCACCATGCTATTAATGGGAAAATCCACTATTTCTATGGCAATTTTCAATAGCTATTTGTATGTTTACCATCCCCATTTTGGGATGATGAAATCCCGATTTTTCAAGCTATCCATGCTTCCAAGCAGCCAGGTGAACTGGGTCTGCACCGTTTGACTCACCGGATGCGTCAGATCCGCTTGGATCTCCTACGGGACCAGCAGGGGATGCCCTAAGAAACAATGGATTGGTTTAAGGGAAAATGATAGGGAAATGATAGGGAAATCCCTAGATATAGTGGGAAATGCCAGGGAAATGGATTGGTTTAAGGGAAAATCGGAACCGGAAACCATAGATGTTCCATTAAATCTCTGGTTTTCCTGTAAATTTTCCCTGAAACCAATCCATTGAAAGAAACATTGTTTTTGGCAAACCCCACGAACATATGGATCAACTTGACTTTTCCCTATCTTTTTGGAAAGGTTCCTGTTGAATGTGGATCAACATAGCGTGAAGCTGCATGAATACTAGTGGAGCAGCTGGGTATGCAATAAACACTCAGTCCGAGGTCTCAAAAATGACCACTAATATCTTTGATATGCGAGTACAGCCCCAAGCAGCCCCAACTTGATTGCAACCTCACACATGGGTATCTCTGGGAACCTTTTCTTTCAGATTCTCTCATGGAGGTACTTCCAAATCATCCAACAACATTAGGCAATGTTCGTATATTTTCGTATTAAAACTTATAGTTTTGGGGATACCACCCCATTTTAAGAACCCCTTTTTTTTTACACCACTTTCTGGGAGCCGGCCTTTTCAGCTGTACGCACCACAGGGGATGGAAGGTCTGGCATCCTGTCAGGGAACTCAGGTCATGGGGGGAAGGAGTTGGAAGTGCTTTCCAAGTACTGTGGGTAAAACAATAATAAACCACCCATTTGGGCACGGTTTTTACCACCTATTTATGGTGATTTGGGGATGGTTTGTTATTGATTTATCCACATTAGTGGAATAAACTTGGGAGAATCGGCCAATCATGGCCAATCATTACGATTTTAGGAATATTTGGTATACTTGTGGGGTCAGAGTCACTAAACCCAGGCACCAAACACACTAGAAACAATAGATGCACAAAACATACGCAGGAATCCAAAAAGGCGAAATCCTGGCAACCAGTCAGGAACCTGGGCCTTCACAGTTTGGAACATGTTGTTGTCTTGTTTTTTTCTTGGTGCAGGATTGAACTTGTTCTTGTTGTTGTTGTTGTTGCTCTTGCTGCAGGTCAATGTTTTCTGCACAGGCACCAACAAAACAACGAGTCTGGACCCAATAGATATATCATGATATATCTATATCTATATAGATTGAAGACTGTCGTCTTGTTTTCTTTTCTTTGATGTTACTAGCACCAAAGACAAAGGCTCAGCATTTGCGTTCTGCCTAGGCTTCAGAGCCCTCAAGTGTATAAAACATCGGTATGTGCAATATTTTGTGATTATTTTCTTCCCAAGAATCACTCCCCAAGCGGAGTATTGCTCTCTTGATTGACCCATCAACAGGGGTGAGAAAATCACAGTGAAACTGACCCGTCGCAAATTGCAACGATGACTGGTCAAAATTAAAGATCCAGGGGACCGCAGATTTCTTTCGTGTATTTCTGCTATGAATCTTTCATTTGACCGGTACCTAAAAGGGACTTTCCAAATTCAGAACGCAAATTCTATAATCATTGAATTTATAAATTCACGTCCTCTGGGAAATAAAAACCGATGTTTCTATGGGGCTGATTCTTACATTTCTTACGAGTCCTCCAAAAGTGAATCCGATTAGCAACCTCATTAATCCATTAATACCAGATTCTAGAATCCGGGTAACATCACTAAATCCTCAGAAGCGGATTCTAGTTCCATCATCCTCAGTTGAGTTTGCCTGAAAATAGGGCAACCCCAAATCACATCTAACATGGCAACATGGGTGCCCTCTGGTAATCAAACATGGCATTGGCAAAACTCCCATACATAATCATATATAGATCATTTTACCAGCTCAAAACCTCAATTTATAGCGGATTTAAAAAATTGCAATGTTTGTTTACCGGAGGGTATATTCCACAAACCTCCCATTCAATCCCATGATCATCCCATAATCGTCCATGAATATTAAATAAACATGTTCCATTAAATCCCATTAATATACCACAACTACCCAGTTTTGGGACATTCATGTGGTATATGATGGTATATTCCTATTTTTCACATATACTACTGGTATATGATGCTATCTGTTCCAACATGTTTTTCATATATACCACTAATAATCCCAATACTAACCACGTTAAATCCCATTCATATACCATGAATATACCATATTCTGCCAAATTCATGTCCCATGAAATCCCATGATCATCCCATAATCGTCCATGAATATTCCATAAACATGTTCCATTAAATCCCATTAGTATACCACCAATTTCATCCCATTACGAACCACATTTTCAGACCCAGTGACTGTGTTAGTAAGTCCAGCCAGGAAGCGAATCTTCCAATTCCAAATGCATCGACATCACCTCGTGGCGTGGCCACGTCGTGGGTCCAACGGAAAACTGTGGATTTGAGCGACCTGGGGCGTTGATAGTTAATTTCTACCGGGAAAATTGGAATAGCCTCTGGTTATGACTAACAGTTTGCCATGGTATAGATGGCCCGTAGAAATAGTTGATTTACCTATTAAAGATGGTGATTTTCCATGGCGAACTGTTAAATAACCAAAGGGTAATTATGTATATATATATGTCACATAACTGCTGGACTTGTGGTGGACATGTCGAACTAAGTAGATGGGGCCCTTCCTTTATGGATTCAAGGGATTGAATTACTTTGCGAATAATGTTCGAAGAAATTACTGTAAACAAAACAACGAGAACAAAATGCCAAGAGTAAAGTGGGGTAGAACAAATTAGATGTCTGTACAAGTGGGACAAGATGTAACGATATCGAATCAAAGTAGATTGAATCACACAATCCAAACAGAATATAATCAAGTGAAATGCACGGAATGCTCTGAATCAAACATAATAGAGTACAAGTAGAAGAGTTTATTTTAAACAATACACTATCAACAGAAATCATCACAGAAGGAAGGATGGATACTGTAGATGGATGACTGAATGGATGGATGGTTGGATGGGTGGATGGATGCAGGTAGCAATTTCCGGATGGAAAAATAGCACCACAGCTAACTAATCCCGTGTCTTCCCCAATAGGAGAGCTTACCAGCTACTACTTGTTTGTCAAACTAATGTGGTTTCCGCATAGTGGGGATGCAATGGCATCTTACAGAATTAAAATGATTGGTTCGTGGGAAGTTTGGCAGGAACCCTCATATTTATATATTTATAGAATGGGAAAGAAACATGATAACATGATTTCCGGCAGATTTTCACTTACTGTAAATCATCTTAACTGATCCAATGAATGGTTATATCTGCAAGATTCCCAGATTTGGATGGAACAATCCCCATATTGTGGTAGTACAACCCCTTAGAACATCCAGCCAACCAAGGTATGTTTCCAGCATTGGCACCGAGTGGGAGAACTGCAGCGACGAAGAGGAAATTCTTCGCGGTTCCAACTCGGAGATCAAGGATGGTGCCGCAAAGGCGGGATGGCTATGGAACCAGTTGGAACCAGTTAAATCCACCCCTAAAATGATTTGATTTAACCAATAAGTATGGACTTTATAACCAAACATAGTGGGGATATGATGGGGATATCAGGGGATTTCCCCACACCACATGATGTGGCTTTGTCCGAAAGTTGAGTACTTAATACCCCAAACAGCAATATTCATAGGGAATTAATAGTTTTTCTTTAGTCGGTGGATTTAATATTTAGGGATACCAGATCTTCAGACAAGCCAATTTATAAACTCATGATTCATCATTCCCCAAGCAAGGTAGGAGCCAGTCCAAATGGGATTCAGGCAATTGGTTCTACAATCAGATTGCTTCATCATTGCACAAACCAACCATGTGAAAAGAAACAAACGAACCCAACCAGTTGCATTGCTTCTGTATGGACTCTGTATAGCTAATGATATCCAAACATCAAGCAAATTTCCTTTAAATCAAGATATATGGGATTGCTACTGCCACAGGCGGGTGGCCCAAGGTAGGAGAAAATGGGTATGGCGACACCCCAATGGGGTAGCTGTTTGGACCCACAAACTGATGATCTCTTTTAGTATAATCATACCAACATGGGGTTTGGAAAAACAAGCTATATTGGTTACTAATATACAGATGTTTGTTAGTAACATGTTTATGGAAAAAACATATAGACTAACATTCACAAACTATGTTCCATGTGAACACCGATGTTTGGTTCTACCAAAATGTGTCCTTTTCGGTGAAATTATCCTCCAAACAGGCCACTAAAAACATAAAGAACACTATAAGTTGCTTCATAACTTGGTTTATAAACCCGTCCAAATAAAGAGCTATATATATATATTGCATAAATATGTTACATTTATAATGATATACAAAATCATATTACAATATTCTATATCTACTGTATGTCCTAAATGTCCCTTATATAATATATATATAATATATATAATATATATATTATATAATATATTATATATATATATTTATTTATTGAGGGACAATAATTTTCGGAAAATCATGTATACACGTATATTTATATATGTATATATCAACTCTACTTATCCTTTAACTATACAACAACAACTATCCTTCTGTAGTTGATCAATCATAGGGATTCCACCTTGCGTTGTGAGTGTTTACCCTCTGGTAAACATACAAAAAGCTGTAGAAAATCACCATAGGTAAATCAACTACGCATAAATGTGCCATATTCATCCATATTCAATAGCTATGTTAAATTACCAGAGGGTACCTGGTTGTTGGTGGTTAGCAATGAAGCTCTATGAACAAACTAGTGGGTTTCTGAGTGTAGGGTACCGCCTTGTAGGACTTCCCAAGTTGCTGATGTTTGCAGCTTTTTTGGTACCATATGGTAGGGTCCACATCTCTTTTTCAAGCCCAGTCATAAATCGCGATGACAACATCCTGCACCAGGTGGCAACTATTGTTAACTATAGAACATTGTAAATAATGGGATTATAATGGGATAAACCATCTACCCACTGGTGCAGGATTTCGTTTGATCAAAGTAGCAATTATCCCCTCTTGATTCGTTAAGTACGTGAGCGTTTTCTGCTTAGTTATATCTGTGTGTTGCATGTCAAATCCCAGTTGCCTGATCCTCTTGATCTACGAACATCACTGACATATTCGGTTGGTCTAAATTGAACTGGTGACAGTCCCACTTTTGGTCGTTTGGCTTCAATCACTTCAATCTCCCTTTGGCAGACTACACACTTTCCTCCAACCTCACACCTCTGAGCAAATTACATAAATAAACCAGTTCAATGGGATTCTCAAACCTCCAACCTCACACGCCTATACTTCCCAAAACTAAAATCAAACCCGCGAAAAAAACATCTTAACCACTCTCCTCCTGGCTCCAAACTCCCGAAATCACTGCTTCATCGTATTCCTCGCGAAGCGAAACCAATTTCAACTGCCAACAAAACTGGCATATTACATGGCAATAGTTTAAAGAAAACTACAATTTCGATACCAACAAAAATTTCGATACAATTTCGATAATTCACAGGTCAAAAACTCCGGCCGAGGCACAGCCGGCCCCGCAAAGAGTGCAAAATCGTCGCCCTGTGATGGGTTTAACCCATCTCATGATCCCAGCGATCAGTGAATCTGCCATAGGCAGTGTCATAAACATCCATAAACCATCCCCATACTATAAAGGGCTGGTAAAAGCCATCCCAAATGGTAGTTGTTTATTGTATAATTATTGGGATTACCTTTTTTTACATCACTTTTCTATACTTTCGTGATAAATTCATGTTTCATCATGGGGCAATGATAAGCAGGGTCACTTTCCCCATGAAAGAGCAAAACCAAGCAATCAATACACGGCCCTTTTCCAGCCCCATGCTTTGATGTCAAGTCTTATCGACCCAAAAAATCTGCAGGTTGCCGCCAACTTACCTGATGTTTAACATGTAAGACGTACTAACCCTCCGGTATAATCATATGGAGCAACGGAAAATCCACCATGTATAGATATTTATAGATCATCATTATAGTTCCGGAATTTCCCAGCTACTGTAGCCACGGCTTTTAATTTTGGAGGAGTATGTCATGAAATTTATATCCCAAAAATTGGGCCCCATGATTCACTATAACCCATGATGGGCCCCATATCATATGGGAGATCTGGGGAGATCAGGATCCAGATCCCGCATCCAGATGTTCCCTTTCTGCCTCAGGGAAACGCAAGGAATTCATGGGACCTGAGGCCGGTTGGTAGTGGCTGGGCCAACGAGGCTGAAGTCATGGTTTGCTGCTTAGGCTGAAAATGGCGAAGTCATTATTGATTAAAGTTGTTATTGTTTTTTTCAATTTTGACTATTGATTGTTTGAATTGATTGATTTAGGGACCCAACATATTGAATGTGTTAAGCCACAATTCATTATGGTTTGGTTCGTGTACGTCGCCTTTTTATGTCAAGTGATGGATCGCCATGATCGCCTCCAGGATAGCCCGCTGGGAGATTGAACAGGCTTTTGGTCATGTTCCAAATCAACGTGTTGATACTCGGATATACATGGGGGGGTTAGATTACCAGGGATGGGTAATTTGAGGCCCGAAAACGCAATTCTACAGGTAGTCAACCCAGCCCTAAGGGTAGTGGAAATGCAAACCCCCATGGACATACTTGGATATACTTGGTGCACCTGAGATTGCCAGATATGATAGATATGTTCTGAGTCGAGTTTTTCTTTAGGCTGCAATACCTGTTACGTACCTATAACGATGCCTTGGCTACCATGGATGTGCCCAGGGACTGTTTTTCTTCGGCTTGCGTACAATCCAGCCCCTTCGCTTCTGGTCAGGTTCCTAGCATGGCGAGGAAACCTGAAACCTTCTCTGGCAACCAAATCTGGACCGAAATTCATACTATCCCCAATTAATGGCCCCTTGGGTGGGCCTATTTACATATTTACAATGTTTGGTTACTGTACAAACCATCATCTGCCTGTTGGTACCCCCTGGTTGTTCACTTCCTCATTCTAGCTGCTTTAAATCCACATGTTTCTTGATTGACCCCACTACCTTGAACAATCATGTCCATTTTTTACCCATGAAATCTATTGAAATCTTTGGTTTTGGCAAGCACTTCTAACTCAAACACAGCTGGAATTTTCACTGGGAAAATAACTGGATCTTCCAACAATAGTCAATTTTTGTCTCTGAGATTCAATTTATCTGCCAAACCTGTGCATATATAGATTTACACATATTTACACATGTATATATTATGTACATCATTTGGTTGGTGGTTTCAATCGATGCATGTTTTCATATTAGTCTTTTCAAGACAATTGGGATCCTCAATCCAAACTGGAGAGCAAAAAGAAACCATCAACGAGTCAACTTTGCTTTTTGTTTTTTTCATATTCAAAACACTCAGCGAGACACTGCTGGAGGTTCTTCACAAACATTCAGAGATCATTCGGTCTTGTTTCAGGAAAGTCCACCATCAAAAAACACCATCGGCTTCGGATAATTTACAGTACAACCTGGTTTCATGTATTTACTGTAGCTGGTAAATTCCTGGTTTCATGTATATATAATTATATGCATATAGCAGCGGCATATATACATATTGATATAGTTCGCTGAAATCAACAAATTAAATTGAAGTGGTTGAATCACGCTTCATCACCAATAAACACTAATAACATGTTCAACCAGGTATTCAACCAATGTTTACAGAAGGCGCCCCGCAGTTTTGCTTGTCGGCTGTTAGGACCCTCTAACTATTTCGATATAACCACCATAATTCCAAGAAGTATGTATTGTAGTTGTGAGCCAACTTGCTTCTAGTTTCGGGAGACCCTTTTACTAATTTTGGTGATTTATCTCCCCGGCACAGGCTCTTGGCTCTCACCCAATTGTAAACCTCTATTGGGGATAGTTATACTATTAGTTTACCACATTAAGTGATGCTTCAATGCTCAAATCCAAAAGCACGTACCCCCACAGTGTCCGTTGATAAAATCACCATTTTTGGTGACCAAATGAACGTGTTGGTTGGTTAACTCACCGTTGTTGATGATTACTCTCTGGCAATTTAACGTAGCTATTGAACATGGCCATTTCGTTCGTTGATTTACGTAAAAAAATGATTTTCCGTTATGTAAACGTAAAAACCAGAGGGTAAATCACGTTTTGTTGCTGGAATCATCATTTACTGGTTGGTGGTTTCAACCTAACCCTCTAAAAAAATATCAGTTCGTCAGTTGGGCTGATAACATTCCCAACTGTTTCTGGAAAGTCATAATCCAGCCATGTTCCAGTCACCACCAACCAGATATGAACCATTATTAACCATCATTAACCATCATTAAACAGTTCCAGTCACCACCAACCAGGCATGGTATCCTCCCCTGCACAGTGGTCCTGCAGGGAGGACGCAAGGGAGGTGCGAGGTGATGCCGAGATGAGACTGAACGATGGCACCTCAAAGCGCGTTTTTTGAAAAAGGGACGACTGGGGTGTTTTTTTTGTATCAACACTAGGGATTTACCGATGGAAAATAGGGATTTACCGATGGAAAATAGGGATTTACCGATGAACAATAGGGATTTAACCATGAACAATAGGGATTTAACCAATTGATGCTGGATTTGATTTGTGGATATCATACCTCTCAGGGCATTTGGCTTCGGAACATGGAACGTTTAACCAACAAGAATGGGAAAAATGGGAAGAACTGGAATGTAATTGTGTACATACTGTGTGTATATATATAATATAATAGTAAAGTAATATGACACTTGGGTGTCTGAACATTGGGTATACCCCCAATTATGGCCATTTGATACGGATAATGATGATTAACCAGTGGATGGAATGAGGTACCATATTTTCAAACAAACCCATATACTGGATAGAATTCTATGAATGCAGAGATTTATATTCATAATAGTCATACTGTACATCCATGTATATGTAAACATATATATATATATATCTATGTACATACATATATATATATATATGTAGATATACACAAACATATACATAATTATCATAATTACGTATACATGTACACATGTACACATGTACGCATGTACGCATGTACACATGTACACAAGCACACAAGTACACAAGTACACATGTACACATGGAATTACACATGTACACATGTACACAAGTCCACATGTACACATGTACACATGTACACATGTACACAGGTACACAAGTACACATGTACATATGCACACATGTACACATTTACACATGTACACATGTACACAAGTACACAAGTACACATGTACACATGTACACATGTATGTATGTATGTATGTATGCATGCATGCATGCATGCATGAGTGCATGCATGCATGTATGCATGTATGCATGTATGCATGTATGCATGTATGTATGTATGCATGCATGCATGTATGCATGTATGCATGTATGAAGGGTTGCATGGATGTATGCGTGTATGCGTGTATGCGTGTATGCGTGTATGCATGTATGCGTGTATGCGTGTATGCATGTATGCATGTATGCATGTATGCATGTATGCATGTATGTATGTATGTATCTATGTATCTATGTATGTATGTGTGTGTGTGTGTGGTGGATATAGTGTGGAGATTGGCGGATAGGTAGACTAGGGTTGACCTGACCATGGGGCAAGTCGGAAGATCAGCTAAGTGGAATGATCCAGGTTTGCTTCTGCTTGGTGCCTGGGTTTGTTGTGGAATGTACCATGTCATCGGCCAGCTCTGTAGGGATCATTTTTGGGCTTGGCTAAGTTGTCTGGAGCAATTTTGCTGGTCACGCCAACGCATTTTTGACACCTCATTTTGCTTCATCCATCCGCAGCTTCTTGGGAACAACTGGTATGTCAGAATGTCAGCTTCAACTAAGCAATGCACCAATGAGGCTATCATCATTGGCCAAGCCACTTGAAAGTAGAACATCAATGACTTGGCAATTTCCCGCTTCAAGATTAGCCACTCAAATGAGCAAACAGGTCTTAGGCGACACTGTAGACTTGTGCATAATTGAGGTGAAGAATTTCGATGGAAATTACCTCCAAACCCCTGATGTCTTCCTAGGAACAACTGAGAGTCTGGGACCCTGAACATGTTTGGCTGGCTACTGATCAACTCTGTACCGGGCAATGGACCATCCAAAAATGGGCTAATTTGAAGCCATGCCCATTGAAAATCTCATTTCTCATCATGCCCAAATATCCGAAAATCCTTCCTTCTCAGGTTCAAGCCACCCTTGCAAGCGCTGAAAAGGTGTGAGCCACCATGTTGTTCGTGTTGGCCTCCTGAAGGCGGAAGCAGATCGCAGCAGCGAAAAACGCTCCGTTCAAAGATCCATTAATTACCCAGAGACGCAGCGAAATCGATAATCAAAGTTGGACATGTAGAAACCCCCCATTCCTAGATGATTTGCATATGAAAGATATGGAGTTTCCATTGCCTTGTTTGATTGTCAAAGGATAAAGGCCTAAAAACATGAAAACGGAGAGAGCATTTTGCACAGCGGAAAATTTGAAAATCGGTTCTCAGCGAAAGGATTCGCTCAAATGAGTAGAATAGACGTGCATATATTGCCAATTTCTGGTATCCATCTTCAACTTCAGGATCCATAAGGATCTATCATCAATTGGTTTCTTATTTCCCCCTGCCACAATGAATCCCCCTGCCGGGATTTCGGTCCCCGCAGCACAAATCTCAACATGAAAAGGGATCCCGTCCGGCTCCTCCGTCAGCATATCCAGCATGTCGCTTCCAACACACCGTTCCTGTCACCAGGATCCACGCGGATGTTGTGCCACGGTCTGGTGGCGCTTTGGCTTCTCTGAAATGTTGGGAAAAAACTCAGGGTCCAGTGGGTTTTTTGAAGATCTTCGAACAGAAGTACAACGATCAAACGGAGTTAAACTAGTTAAAATCATCAATCCGTCATTTAGAAAAAACATGTTTCAAATCAAATGGAATTGAATCTACAACTGTTACAAACACTAACATTCACAACTGCTTTGCCCAACATCTATGCATGGCGCCGCGGGGTCCTCTGGGATTGAGATATCCACCGTCTGCGTCGTCTTGCTGCTCGTGGGAGAGCAAACCTCCTGGAGGCGGATGAGTATGTTTCACATGGTAAAAAAAGGGCTTCAATGGATAGTGAACCCAAAGATGAGGATGTACACACATATTGACCAACAGCCTTTTGTGGTTTTAACATTGTTTTTTTTTGTGGTTGCCACAATTATATAGAACGGAAGTCGAGGAGTACGAAAGTTCGGTTGTTTACCGTACCCTGTTGTTCCATAATTCCTGTTTCCTCAAAACGTTGGGGAAAAAATCTCAACTTACTCCTATTTGTTTTGTCGTTCTATAATTCCTGTTTGTGTCCATCTTTTGTGTTTCCCCCATATTTCGCATTTACCAATGTTGTTCTATAATTGCATGTTCTAGAATTAAAATTGCAATTATTCCGTTCTATCATTCTGCTTTCTATTTACACAATATCCAAATGTATACATATGCAGTATAGATATCATGTATGTACATAATATCCAAGTGATCATGGCCACAATTATAGAACGGAAGTTGAGGAGCACAAATTAATTATAGAACAGCCACAAATAAATTATAGAACAGGATCCGAATCCGCGCGGAACCGGGATCCGGAGGAGTACGAAAATACGGTATTTTACCGAACTTTTGTACTCCTAATTCCGTTCTATAATTGTGGCAACGCCTGTAACCATAAAGAATTGGATCATCATCAGGGTTGCTCCCAACACCCGAGGTACAAGGGTTGTAACATGTTGTAACTGGTGTAAATTCAGGTGTAATTATGGACAAGTGGCCATCATGATTATCATGTACCTGCAATACGTTGGAGCTACCATGATCATGGGGTATGGTTCGCTTTAGATTAACCAAACTGTGGTATTTCACCAACAATACTTTGGCACACATAACCAACTGGTCCAATTGTTAATTTTCGAGTGGCTAGGTTTTAAGGAGGCCAGAACTGGTGCCTACCCTTTGAAAAATGGCTGGGTGAAACATGAAAAAAAACTTTGAAACACTGAACTTGGCACCTGGTTCAGCTTTTCAGGCTGCTAGGCAGTGGGGCCCCACCAAGTATGTACATTGATCATTGGTGACAAGTATGTACTTTGACTGTATCTGGTTGGTGGTTTCAACCCCCCTGAAACATATTAGTCAATGGGAAGGATTATCCCATATATTAATAAAACATGTTTGAAACCACCAACCAGGTATGATAGTTGGTCAGAAATTGGCCAGGTTGGTCAGAAGTTGGTCAAGTTGGTCAAACATAGATTAAGTTGGTCAGAGGTTGGTTGATCTAGTCGGAAGCTGGTCGGATTGGTCGGAAGTTAAGATTGGTCCAGTTGGTCGGAAGTTGGTCGGAAGTTGGTCGGAAGTTGGTCAGAGGTTGGGCGGAAGTTGGTTGGAAGTTGGTCAGAAGTTGGTTGGAAGTTGGTCGGAGGTTGGTCGGAAGTTGGTTGAGTTGGTCGGAAGTTGGTCGAGTTGGTCGCAAGTTGGTCGGAAATTCCGTCAGACCATCTGGGAAAAATTAAGAGCTCCAGAATTGGTTGCAGCAAAACATAGACCACAAACAAATAGTTTTCGTGGTAAATTTTCAAAATTCAACCAGTACTATACTTTTTGGTTTCAACCACTTTTTGTGTCCTTAAGTTGTTCAAGTTGGTCGGAAGTTGGTCGAGTTGGTCGGATTGGTCAGAAGTGGTTCATTTTAAAGTTATATAGTCAGAAATCAGGTTGGACAGAGATTGATGAGCTGCACGTGCAAGTAACCCCCTTGTTTCTGTGGAGTGTTCAGCGTTAACCTATCAAATTCACGTTTCCCTTTAATTATCCTTCGGCAACTTTGTTACTTTCCTTCCATGGCAACAACTGAAGGTAACCTAGAACAGTTCTCATATGAATCTTATGAAAGAGTCTCATATTTTGCGCCATGCAATGGAGCTCACATGGCAACATGTCCCAAAACAACCTCGTATGGAAATGAGGTCTTCAGAAGTGGTTGTGCCCCACATCCCTACTGCCACCAGCTGGCAAAAAACACCAACAGGTCGAAACTACTTCTTGGTGCCTTATGTTTTTCACCTTAAAACCAGAGAGTTTGAAAATTAACAGGTCCAATGGTCGATCGATTCAACCTATCACAAACATGCCTATAACCAATGAACATCATCATGCAGGTTTGGAAAGGACAACCCAGGACCAGGGATAAACATGAATAACGATTACCAATCAGCTTTGCAAACATGTCGCATCCGTGCGACTTCTGAGAAAAACAATCTGAGACAAAATTGGAGACAAATCACTCAATACCGATTGGTTCCTGCGAAAGAAGTACCAAACGATCAATAGATTCGATAATTTTAACTATTGACTATTGGGATCCACACATTTCTTCGTCGGCCCTAATCCAAGCCGATGTGTCTCTGCTTAAAATCCTTAGGGTGTCTTGAAAGGGAGTAGACCTTGAGAAGGTGCGGGAAGTTATTTCCCTTGCGTCACTTGAAGCTAGGGCATGTTCTTCTCGAGTTTGAAAAACGCAAAGGCAAAGGTAAAACAATTTTGTGTGCCATAAACCACTTGAACTTTCCACTTCAGTTCGGCTTTCAAAACCAGTCCACCAATCAACGTCGAATACCAAGAACATCTAAGCAAGAAATGTTCAAACTCAATCAAAACATGTTTGTCACAGATATCATTTGAGATGATTTACCAGTAGTACCGCACAAGGCGGTGGCGGAAGTTTCAAAAATAGGAAACCTATAGGAGAGGTTGGTTGTTGTGAATCAGGGATGGCAGAGCGAAGCCACTGATGGATCGAAAGGTGATT
>Ga0126342_10002503_pt1 | contig 28767 bp, 31 predicted proteins | sample Cyp1metagenome_FD_92528 | JGI IMG/M metagenome (GOLD analysis project Ga0126342, IMG submission 92528) | Coral microbial communities from Lord Howe Island, Old Settlement Bay, Australia - Cyphastrea 1 metagenome | ecosystem: Host-associated > Invertebrates > Cnidaria > Coral ... | reverse complement strand
GCTGGTTGCAGAACACAGAGGAGGAACCGATTACGTCCGGAACGACCGCAGCCGCGTCCGCCGCGCGAGGTACCCTTCATCGCCGGCTGCAGCCACTTTACAGGCAAAGTGCACGGTTTTGTGCTCCGGCTTCCTCCCCAACACAAGCCCCTTGCAACATGCATGCAGCCATTACAATGCGTTTTGCATCGTTTTGCAGCATCATGTAACCAACCTGCATCTCTCTACACTCTACACACATGGCAACACCAGATCACAACAATCATGCAGCCATTCCACTGCGATCTGCAACCGCAGAATCAAGAAACGCAAAGAACTATACGCACCTTGAAATTCATACTACCAAAATATGTTGGTCGTTTGTGTCGGTACTATTTTGTTTGGTCGGTTCTTCGAAATCCAGGCGTTTCACAAAAAACATATACGAACTTGATGAGGGCTATAGGCGATATGCGAAGAAAATAGGCGATGCGTCTGGCCTTCCATTGGTTCTACCTTAAATCCAGGTCACTCCTGCTTGTTTACGTGGGTGCGATTTCTGACTCCTATACTGACTACTTTTTATCTCGATGCCTTGCAAAAAATACTGCGGAACTAGCTATGTAAACACAAGCCAAAAACCAAGTTTTCTGGATTTGCGGGCGTTTGCGGGTTTTTGCGGGCGTTTTGCGGATTTTTGCGGGATGTTTGCGGGGCGTTTTGGTCGCGTGTTTTTGTTTTTTACAGATTCTGTGCGAAAGTGCTTTGAACAGTTTAAAAGTAGGCGGGGTTGCGGAGTCAGACCTGCATACCCAAATCCAATGAACTACTCTGGCAGCCTCAAAAATTGCTACTTACATGCGGGGGAGATGGGAGGAAAATATGAAGAAGCATTCAAAATTATCCAATTTCCATGGTTTTTGGGCGTTTCAGTTTTTGATGACGATCCCAAAAAACTAGGCGGCTCCGACGATAATTGGTAAACAACCAAAAGGGTCAAAATATATCAAAATATAGTAGGCGTTTGAAGATCCAGGCACATATAGACAGAGCCACTCGTTGCAGAACACAGAGGAGGAACACATTACGTCCGGAACGACCGCAGCCGCACCCGCCGCACACACGAGGTACCTTTCATCGCCGGCTGCAGCCACTTTACACGCAAAGTGCGCGGTCTCATGCTCCGGCTTCCTCCCCAACACAAGCCCCTTGCAACATGCATGCAGCCATTACAATGCGTTTTGCAGCGTCATGTAACCAACCTGCATCTCTCTACGCGCATGGCAACACCAGATTCAACAATCATGCAGCCATTCCACTGCGATCTGCAACCGCAAGTTCAAGAAACGCATATAGAACTAAGAACATATAGACACAACAGCTGGTTGCAGAACACAGAGGAGGAACCGATTACGTCCGGAACGACCGCAGCCGCGTCCGCCGCGCGAGGTACCCTTCATCGCCGGCTGCAGCCACTTTACAGGCAAAGTGCACGGTTTCGTGCTCCGGATTCCTCCCCAACACAAGCCCCATGCAACATTGATGCAGCCATTACAATGAATTTTGCAACATCATGTAGCAAACCTGCATCTCTCTACATACATGGCAAGACCAGATCACATCTGACAATCATGCAGCCATTCCAATGCGATCAGCAACCGCAGATTCAAGAAACGCAGAAAGAACTACGCACATAGACACCACCACTCGTTGCAGAACACAGAGGAGAAACCCATTATGTCCGGAACGACCGCAGCCACATCCGCCGCACACGACGAGGTACCTTTCATCGCCGGCTGCAGCCACTTTACCTAGAAAATCCAAGGTTTCGTGCTCCGGCTTCCTCCCCAACAAGCCCCATGCAACATGCATGCAACCATGACAATACGTTTTGCAGCATCATGTAGCAAACCTGCATCTCTCTACACTCTACACACATGGCAACACCAGATCACAACAATCATGCGGCCATTCCAATGCGATCCGCAACCACAAATTCAAGAAACGCAAAGAACTACGCACACAGGACCAACCACTCGTTGCAGGACACAGATCGGAAGCCATTACGTCCGGAACGACCGCAGCCGCACCCGCCGGACACACGAGGTACCTTTCATCGCAGGCTGCAGCCACTTTACACGCAAAGTGCACGGTCTCATGCTCCGACTTCCTCCCCAACACAAGCCCCATGCAACATTCATGCAGCCATTACAACGCGTTTTGCAGCATCACGTAACAAACCTGCATCTCTAGACACATGGCAACACCAGATCACAACAATCATGCAGACATTCCAATGCGATCCCTAACCACAGATTCAAAAACGCATGCAACTACTCACACACGAACACAACCACTCGTTGCAGAACACAGAGGAGGAACACATTACGTCCGGAACGACCGCAGCCGCACCCGCCGCACACAGGAGGTACCTTTCATCGCCGGCTGCAGCCACTTTACACGCAAAGTGCACGGTTTCGTGCTCCGACTTCCTCCCCGACACAAGCCCCATGCAACATTCATGCAGCCATTACAAAGTCACCACTTCCCAAAGTCACCAGTTTCCTCCGTCACCACTTCCCTTCGTCACCACCTCCCTTCCCTTCGTCACTACTTCCCTGTGCACCACTTCTCCCCAAAGCCACCACACTCCCTTCGTCACCACTTCCCAAAGTCACCACACTCCCTTTGTCACCACCTCCCTTCGTCACCACTTCCCTGAGCCTCCCACAGCCCTTCAATGTCAATTATTTTTTGATGTTTATGTGATGTCAATTCTCACACCGCCCTTCATCAATGTCAAGTCCCTTGTGATGTATTGTTACGTGATGCCAAGTCTCGCACCACCTTTCATCAATGTCAATGCTTTTGTAATGTATTGTTATGTGATGCCAAGTCGCACACCACTCTTCATCAACGTCAAGTCTTACAATTCTATTTGTCCGTAGTGCGGAAGTATTACCTCCCAACTTCCTTTGATGATAATGTAAAGTCTCACACCACCCTTCATTGAGTGAATTGGTGTGTGATCTGAAGTCTCACACCACCCTTCATTGAGTGTATTGTTATGTGATGTAAAGTCTCGCACCACCCTTCATTGAGCGTATTGCTATGTGATGTGAAGTCTCACAACACCCTTCATTGAGTGTATTGCTATGTGATGTGAAGTCTCACACAGTATTGTTATGTGATGTAAAGTCTCACACCACCCTTCATTGAGTGTATTGCTATGTGATGTGAAGTCTCACACAGTATTGTTATGTGATGTAAAGTTTCACACCACCCTTCATTGAGTGTATTGCTATGTGATGTGAAGTCTCACACCACCCTTCATTGAGTGTATTGTTATGTGATGTAAAGTCTCACACCACCCGTCATCAGGTAAGAATCATCCGTAACTCGGAAGATTGCTTCCCAACTTCCTTTGATTATATATATATAGGACTAAACTCATCTAAATTCTGTGGTCCCATAGGGCTGAAATTTTGACCCGTACCCAACAAGATATTTTGCTTCCAATCATTCTGCTAAAACTGAGCATTGTAAAAATATGAGTTGGCTCGCAATTTGAGATTTGGGCTTTACCTGCACATTTTCAACCAAACCCATATCCTATTGGAAGGTTTCTGATGTTCAACCGTCACCTTCAATCGTTGCCCAGTGAACCACCGTCTCCCTCCGGCGCCTTCCCAAAACAGCGAGACAAAGCGCGTCCGGCAGCTGATCGGAGGCCCCACTCGCCATGTAGCATGTAGGAGCACAGGGCAAGAATTCTTGGATCATTCTGCTCCAGCACGTTGATTGAATCGATGTTGCAAGTCAGAAGCTTCCTGAAATCAAGATCTGAAGGATCCTTTTCAGTCAGCAAATCCTCCACAGCCTTGGCGCCCTTCTGCTTGAGTTTCTGCAAGTGAAACCAAGGTGACGAAGCTAGAAAGCCATAGGAATTCATTTGAACTTCCTTCTTAAAGCTGAGCCATGCCAGTGCTTTGACGAGGTCTAGTTCCATTTCTTCTGGTGGAAGTAGGTCTGCCCAGTCTAAAGCTTTCATCTGAATCTTTTTTTCACTCTCCTTCACTCGCCAGGCATTCTCAAGGATCAGCCGTTTATCTTTTTCATCAACCAAGCCATTCTTGAAAATGTCGAGCTTCTGAAGTGCGAAAAATGGCGCGCGATTGTAACCATACGACGACTGGGTGGACACCTGAGCGCTTGTGCACGAGGCCAGTAATGCTGGAATGTGTTCTTTCATGCGTGGAATCGCATCGAATTCGCCAAAGGCCCAAGCAGCAGCCTCGCGCACTGTATCGCTATCTTCCAGTAGCTGGGACAATGAAGGCAAATGAGGCAAAGTTTCCTCTGGGCGGAGGGGAGGATCAAAAACAAAAGGATACGGATACATGTCTGTTGAAAACAGAGAGCAAAAACAAAACTTAGCCACAGTTGTCAAAGACGTGTCACAAAAGCATGGGGTTTTTCCGTCAAACGCTTCCCTGAAAAATCTCTGCCAAGATTCGGGGATAGTTCCAAAGATTCCGAAGGTTCGGGCGGCAAGGTTGCGAATCTGTGGGTCTTCATGTTGAAATTGCTTTACAACAAATGACACCGGGGGAGCAGGCCTCTTCCCAACTTCTTTCATGTTTGCCAACTAGCAACAAGCATAAAGCTGCGTCCGAACTGATACATCTTGTTTCTCAACGATATTGCAAATGGAACTCACATGTTCACTTGTAAATTGCGGAAGTAGTAGTCTAGCACTCTCCAGCACGGAATCGAGGAAGGGGTCATGGTACATGCCGTAACTTCTCACACCGCCTGGGTCTTTGTAGGAAACCTTGGATTTGCGATTTAGGAACCCCAAAAATAGACAACATATTCCCTATAGATTCCCCAGTGGATTTTCTATTGGAAAAAATTAGAAACATCTTCAGCCAATCCAAGAAACTAGCAAGTTTACAACGGTATCAACTACCTGAGGTTCCTGTAGGTAGCCCGCCAACGACAGTAAAACTCGTCGACACTCATCGTTCTTACAATTCTTTAGAGCACTGGGCCATATCTTGGCAAGGCCGTCCAGTCGACCAAAATACAAGAGCCACTTTGCAACTCCTGACCAGGTATGGAGCCAAACAGGTTCAAGTTGCTCTTTTTCTGCTTTCTCAACCTTTTCGATCACAGCGAGAACTTTGTCATCAAAGATTTCGTCAGCATCTGAGCCCATCCATCTGATTGCAAAAAGAGCCCTAGTGAGCATTGTATCTGTGCTATCAAAGTAGTCACTCGAGGCCAATTGCTTGTGAACAAGCCTCACACCAATGTCCCCTTTGAATCCCAAAGCCCACCATGCAGCCTGCCGAACATCTACGGATTCATCTTCGAAAGCTACCCGTGGCAGTTCTTGCGCGTGACCTTCAAACTTCTCCCATGAAACCATGACCATAGACCGGCAAGCAGCTTCGCGCATCATGTGATCTTTGTGTGAGAAAATCTCTGGCTTGCAAACGGAGAGTACTGCAACAGCAGTCTCCTCCGTACCAATTCTGCCCAGGATTTTGAAGGCACGTTCTTGGTCTCTGGGGCTTCCCGTCGTCAAGAGATTCAAAAATGTCTGTGTCAATGGTCGTGCCAATTCCCCGAGCTCATCTGGTCTGACAGCCTTGCTGTTGTTAAGGTCAATGCTCCCCTCATTGATCCCTCGCAAGGTGAGTAAATCACTGTTCTGAAAGAATGAAAACGTCTCCTAGGTGGTCAGGTCAGGCCCTCTAGAAAAGTAATTAATCATTCTCCGCGATTCTGGCCCTGATCATCCCATAATATTATATATATATATTTGTTTATTTTATTGAGACATACATATATATATATATATATATCATACCAGATTTCTCAACCATTGTTTCTGGCTGGACATATCTTGGTTCGGCTGAAAAAATGGGTTTGCCGAAAAAACAAGGCATCTCCCCCATGGTTTCCACGTACATGGTAATTCTGGGGGTAAGGACGGACCCATGACAAAGCCAAAGAAATTAACCAAACACCAAGCTTCCCACTTCTTCTGCAAAGCTTCCGCTTCGTGAAAGCTGATCTCTGTGCTGGCACAGTACGCCAAAACAGCTTCACGCATGCGCGTACCCTCCACATGTTGCCTGGTTGGTGGCTGAATGCCCTGAAAAAATATTCCGAATCATGTGTCAACATCCCAGGTAAGGGGTGAAAAATTAGATGAAAACAACAAACAATGATATGACCAACCAGTTGCACAATGTCTATCTCAACCCCGGAGTCTGAGCGGACAAGGGGCAAACCTCAGCATCAAGCGGGGGAAAATTGGCTGAATCTAGAGGTCAGACGCCCATCTTCAAGACTTTGTGGCAGTGATTTTGAATATTTTTCATAGGTTGGAATATCTGTCCGAGTCACCATTGGAGGCCTTCTCCTGCACTCTGCTCCAAAGGTATTGCTCAGCTGCTTGCCGGGCCCCTCTGGCTGCCTCATCTGATCGTAAAATCTCCCCTAAGATGTGCATCCGTGGGTCCTCTGCATGCTCCGATAGAGCATTTGTGTAGTGATAATGGCAAATCCTCAGGACGTCCTCACAGCAAAGCTTAGGCTGCTAGTTCTTACCACCAAAGGCTGGCCGTAACGCAACCTAACCCAGAATTTACATGCGATTACCTCAAAAAGCACTCTGATCGATGCACTCCAATATTCCACAAGTATAAATTCTATGGATTGTCTGGGTCATCCGGAACCTATCTAAAGCCCAAGCCATCCTAAGAAATCCTGCGCTCACCCAGAATCCGGCAATTAGATAGAAACCCTCCACGCAGATTGTTCAAAACACGGTGTGTGGTAAACTTATCCCAAAAAATCAAAGGAGGGTGGCCATAGATGAGTTCTGGCTTGCAATCTCTTTGAACACCAAAATGCTTACTTGGGTGTTCAGGGCTCTGTCAAAACCGATCGATCAAGAGGCAAGGGTCAAGAATGTCAACTGTTTGCATCCAACCGTCATTGGGAATCGTGATTTTGGCCACCATAATTCGCCTCTTTTCATGGTTGTATGACCATCCCTCGTATGGGATGATAAGGAACTTGTTGCCCATGTCCCAACACTCAACATTGAATCTGTCACGTAGGAATGAGCTCATATACGTTACATCTACAGTACCCGGGGTCGCCAAGAAATGTGAACTGTTGACTATGGAACATATTGGGCCTGTGCGAAAATGTCATCATTTTCCCTATTGGATTGGCCATGTGGGGAAGGCATTCACCGTCAGACACTGCCCCCTGTCCTGCACATTGTTCCTGGAGATGCACCTGAGGGGCCAAGGCACACCGTTCATGGCCATCCAGGTCAAACAGATGGGTCTGCCCACGAATATACAAATCGTCTTGGACAAGGCCACGCAGATGTTCACAACAATGAAGGGTGAGATGGCGGCACCTGAACCCCCCAGAGGGTGGATAAAAATCATGTGGGGATGCGGGAAAACCTGAAATATCATGGAGTATCACTGCTTTATGGGTGTTGATGTTGATTCAAATGTTATGTGTGAGACCCAAAGAATTTGGGGGTTGATCCCCCACTTTTTGTCGCCAAAATCAAGAAAAACAAAGTTACTAACCATAGGATTCGGGGTGTTTTCTCTAACATGCTCAGACAAACCTGCCTTCTGTGTAGTAAGAATAGCCCGTAAAGAACAAGGCCACCGAAAACTGTGGTAAATCCTCCAGAAGGCAAAGCATTCTGCGGTGCTCTCGCGTTGCTTCCTCCACTTGTTTTACACACATCACCATCATTTTGTGAAAGAAAGAGGTTCTTTTCGATGTCTCTTCATCCGTAGCCGTACCCGAATTTACACCTTTTTGACCCCCATCCCTTGGCAACGGCCAATAGGATGCTCTCATCAGCTCCTCTGTGACTGGGTTCAAGTAGTTATTCAAATTCGGCACAATCATGGTGAGGATCACAATGGCGGAGCACCTTTGCTGACCAAAGACATCTCCCCTGCGAACATCTAAGTCAAATTTGACAAAGGGGTGCACCAACCCCAAAAAGATGCGGAAAATGGATTCATCACTAATTAGTTTCGTGAGTTAAAATAACCCACAAAAAGACACTCCGAAAAGGAGTTCATTATATATATATATACACATTATGTATGGCCTAAATATGTAACAGTGGCACAAAATGGAACACCATTTGGAGCACGATAAAAATAACAAAAATCAAGTATATAAACCTCCTGTGTTTGTGCCAATATGATATGCTTTGATTGGATCTAAAATTATATACATGTTCAATATTCAATGTATTTAGTATTCCGTATTCAATACGTTTCTAGGTTTTGGAGGCTGGCTTAGCTCCGGCCAGATCCTGGCCTAAGCTCCGAAGAGGAAACTAATACAAAACCGCCAGGTTTTTCAGAGCACGAAGATAAAAGAACAATAACATGGACGACTTTCAACACAATTCAAACCATACAGCGCGATTTGGCACACGACAAACCGGAAAAAAACCATGCGTTGGAGCACGACTTGGCGCACGACAAACCCCGAAAAAAAACAGGCATTTGGAACACGATTTGGTGCTCGACAAACCGGAAAAAAACACGCATTGGAGCAAGATGTGAATTTGGTGCACGACAAACCGTGAAAAGAAACACGCATTCATTTGGAGCACGATTTGGTGCACGAGAAACCGCGCAAAAAAAAACACGGTTTGGTGCAGGGCAGAGGAAACAATTTACTGGACATCCGGTCCGGTTTCGTTTGATTTCACAGCTGTTTGAAGCAGTGTATTTCTGAAAGGACAATATTGTGCTCCAAATGGTGGTATCTTTGGTGCTTCTTCTATTTCAACTTATATCAGGAAAAACACGTTTTTTTAGCACCATTTGGTGCACGAAGAAACCAATTCAAAATACAAGTATATAGCAATCCTCAAATTTTGTCAGTACTATGTCAATACCTTCGTGAAAGATGGATCATTGCAAACATTGCAGAGTAACCACCAGCAACCATTCCCCAAAAGGCACACCAGGCCAGGAACCACAAAGTAGAACACGAGTTGGTGCAAGACAAACCGCGAAAAAAACAAGGCAACCGATTGACTCGCCGCCCTTGTAAGGGTGATGTGATGAATTTGAAATTGTGATTCTTGAGGCTAAGAAACAAAATGAGCTGGTATTTGTGGGATTTGTGAAATAATGTTTGCAACATGGACATTCATTTCGATTGGCAGGCGTGTGACTCAAGTGTCAAAATTTGCGTTTCGCCTGCGCAGTGAATCGATTTTGCTCTTCAAGGGTTGAAAAAAAACATTAGAAAATTATGATTTTCAATCATCCCAGGCAAACATCCACCCATCCATTTTTTCCTCTTCTCGAAGCTTCAGTGCCCGAGTGCTTTTGACAACGCAGCGGCCACAGAGTCCAACAAGGCCACATTATGAAGCCATGTCCAACTGTAAGCCCAAGAGTACTTTTTTTTCGTACACTTGCTGGTTTTTCTTGTGGAGCATGGACATTGGTCTCCATTTTTTGACGTGTTTCCATGTACCATCCTTGTGTCGAGTGCCAGCAACAATGGTTCCATGGGATTTGCCCCGCAAACGACCTCGAAAATGATAAGTCTTATAGTATTTTTTGTTGACTTGGGCCATCTTGAATCTTTTGTGAGGGTAATCCTTGTTACAACTCGTCAGGAACTTTCATACACCCCCCCCACCCGCTGATGAAAATATACGGCAGCATGTGCAACATGTTAACAACGGCAACGTGTTCCGTAACGTAAGTGAAGTACTCATCAGGAACGTCAGTCAATACACCCCCCCCACCTCCCTGATGAACATACGACAGCATGTGCAACAATGTGCAACATGTTATAGCGAAGGCGAAAATCAAATCCTGTACCCCATTTGGCAGCCTTCATTTTTCAAATTTGCGACCCTTCCAAGGCACATTTACACGCATTGGAGCACGATTTGGTGCGCAACAAGCCGTAAAAACGCGTTGGAGCACGACAAACCGTGAAAAGAAGCACCGTTGGAGCACGATTTGGTGCACGACAAACCGCGGAAAAAAGCACGCATTGGAGCAATTTGGTGCACGACAAACCGAGAAAAAAAAGCAGCAATCTAATTCTTGCTTCAGCACAGCAGCAAACGTCGCAAACTAGTAGATGAAGTTTGATGGGAAGTTTGGATAGTGTATGATTCATGTTTGATACTTGGTATGGTTTTGATTCCCAATCCCAGATGGTTTTGAGAAGTGATTCCCATGTCCTCTTTCTCCTAATATGATGTGTGCAAACCACCACATGTCTACATTGAGCAGAACGACGGGCTATGTTTCCCAATTTTTGAACCATGGTCATGGTCCCTACAAGCAAAAAAATGAACATGTCCCCAGGCCCAACAATCCTTCAAGAAAAATTGCTCGATTTTATGGTGCTCCTTTTTGGGGTGGTGTTTAGTAAGGAACCCTTTTACTGACTGTTACAATATTTAGGAAACACCAAATAATACAATATATTTTAGTTTAGTATAGGTTCTGACTCGTTTTTTTTAGTATAGGTTCTATGTAGGCCCAACATGCATCCAAAATCACAAAAGAAAAATATTGTATGTATTTGTATGTGGCTATTAGTCATCCAGACACACATATCCCACAGTGTGGCCCAGGTTGGCATAAATACCAACGGACACGGTGTCCTTTACGAGGTCATAACGTTCACTGATAATGGGACAGATCGAACTCAGGAATTTCTGTGGCGGAGCTCTGCAAATCAAATGCGTAGCAGCAGCCTCGACAAACCAGAAGGAATAAAGCTCCCAGTCCAAACCATAGACATTGAGATAGTTTTTGCGACAAGCCCAAAACACCAGTATGAGGCCCAAATATGTATAAGTCATGTGGTAGACAACAAAGCCAACTGTGAGGCGATGCTCGCGTTCAGCATCTTGCTCTTTGGCTTCTGCCGGTTTTGCGCTGACCTCTTTGGCCTCGAGAGAAAGTGCCCGAGAACTTTCAAGCAGTGGCTCTGCATGCTCTGCTTCCTCTGGTTGGACACGACGCTGACGGCACCGTTGACTTTGCAACTTCAAACACAACCTGATCTGTGGTTGAGCCACCCATCTGAAAAAAAATAAGCAAATATATAATCAATGGGGATCATCATCGATATCCAAGTCATAACATTAGACAAATTTGGTATTGAAATCCATGTGATCGGGGGTCGCCCATTTTAAGAACCCCCCATGTTGAAAATCGAAAAAAAAAAACGGACACCATCAACCAGCAACATGGTCAGCAGGGTCGATGAACCGTAGATCCACACCGCTGCGCGGGTGCGACTCAACCGGTCGGCCTCCCCCATTTTGGTTGGGAGCACCTTGACCGGATGGATTGGTGGTCGCAAGTCCGTCATCACGTGCCTCGCCAAAGATATATCCATGGCGGATTCCGCACGTTCAAATTCCGGCAAGGACGATTTCACGTCTGGCGGCGATCTTTCTTAGACTGCCGCCTGTGCCAAAAGGACAAGCCACAAGTCACAAGCGGCTTCGGTTCATCGAGTATTGAACTCACTGTTGCATGTTTCCCAACACATCCAAATATGTTGTTTTTACCTGCAAATGCCTGCATTGAATCCTGAATCCGACCAAATGATACTCATTCACCAACCCAGACCAATGCTGGCACAGTTGCGTTCTTGAGGTAAACATGGCATATAGAAGATGGATTAGTTGAGGCCTATACAGCACAGATACCTGTAGAAAAAACCAGTGCTTTTAGATGGGTCCTAATTGTTTAGATATTCCATGATATTTCGAGGGGTAACAATTACAAGGAAAACCATTGTTTCCTGACATTTCCCTGTACAAACCCAGCCAAGGAACATCTGAATCTAGAAGATACAGTATCCTCCAATCCCCCATGTATTAAACACAACCTATAGTGGCTTCTATATAAATATACATGTACGGAGGTTTCCTAAAATAAGGGTAACCCCAGTCATCATCCGTTTTAAGCCATCGCTTCCTTCACAACGGCTTCGCTCCGCACGCCTGCAACGTGGCAAGTTCCGCCAGCCAAGAAAACCACGCAGTTGAGGATAGGGTGGAGGTTGGAATGGAAAAATCATGGTTGATATTGGGCTAATAATGGCGTAATAATGGTTCATTGAATCTAATATTCAATGTTTAATGATGTTTAATGATATCATACCTTCTGACCCTTAGCTGGGAATGGGGATTTTTAATGGTGATCTAACCATCAAACGTGGTTCCACTTAGCCAGCAATAGCATGACGGGATGTTGTAGGTACCCGGTAATCATTCACATAGCAAGTTGGGAAACTCCCCAAACGAAGTTTGGTGCTTGGGAAAATCGTCTATAAATGGGGGATGTTCAATTGCAAGGTTTGATGATCATGGAGGGTTTTCTGGACTTTAGTGCGAGAAATCAATTTCCTCATCAATAAGTCTTAAACGGGAAATCGCCAGCCATGTCAACTGTGAGATTAGGGGTGTCCGAACGAACTACGCCACGAACAAATTGCTCCGATAGTCTTCTCCAAATACTGTACCAACTAGCAGTTTCCCCGTGTCTTGGCACTTCTAAACAGCGGCTTGACAAATTCACACTAGATTCCGTATTTGGACCCAAAAAAGCCGGGCAGTTTTTGTCTTTGCAGCTTTGTCAGCTATCACTGCATCATGCATTTTGCCGTAGGTGGGCGCCGCCAGAATCTGAGGGCTGGAACAAGCTTGAAACGTTGAGATTGATATGTCTTAAAACATGGAGAGTCCTCTTTGGGACAAACTCCTCCATCAACCTAAGCTACACGTCCAAAAGCAACTCCTCTGAACCGGACTTGTCCAAAATTAGAGGATGCTTCGAAATACATTGAAAGATGGAAAAAACATAAGACGATACACCACACGCAATTTCTTGGACAAGCAAACGGACAGGCACAGCTTGCGCGGCATTCTCCCAGGTGGAGGAGTCACATCTCTTCGTGCATCTGCAAAAAAGAGGCTTCATCGCTCTGTTTCTTCACCTGGCGAATGTTTTTTTTTTGGGGGGGTCCCTGGGGTCCATGGCATCCATTGACCTTAAGATTGTTTAATCTGATGGTAGAACTTGAGTCCGAAGATTGGTGGATGAAAAGCAGCAAAGCGAGATGAAGAGGTGGGAACGGGAGATATGCTTGCGGTGAACTGTGAGTTGGGTGGAGTGGTTCGGGATGGTTTGGGCACAGTACTCCATGAATGTGACCCCAAATTCCGCACTTGCTCCCACATCCCGGCCGCCGGAAAAAAGAAACTCAGCTACATTTAACTTCTGGTAGCTTTCGTATTGGCATGGGTCAGACCTATCATGACCCCAAAAAATGCTACGACGCCTTAAAACGTTTTTTGGGGTGGTCACCTATATATAGAGCCATCTCGGAAATCTTCGAGCCCATGAACGTGCGCAAAGGCCAAGGCACGTGCAGAAACGAAGGATCTTTGGATTGAGATAGCAAGGCATTGGTGACATCATGGAAACCTGAGTGCCAGGCTCTCGCGACACCATGGGTTTCGATGGGTTTCGCGTTAGTAACGGCGACATGCTCAGGGGAACACTGGGCAAATCTGGGCAACAAGTTAGCCACAGGGACGTAGAAAGGAAATTTCGTTTTTTTTTGGGATAGATTGGTAAGTCAGCCAATGTGGAAACATTGTCTGGGCAAATCATTAGCTATTACATTAAGAAAAGGTGCAAAGGAGTTATGAGCCCAAGGGACCCCACCATACCCAAACAATTCCATTTTTTCCGGAAATGTGGTACCCAAACATGTTATTAACTTTTCCACCATGAAAATTGCCGTTTGAGGGTTGGGACCTCCTTTTCGGACTTTTTTGTGTATTTGGACTAGCAGCCATCGCGAATATCATGAGAAATTGGGTGGCTGCTGGCCTTTGTCCAGTCCAACTTCTGCGTTTCGATGGTATACCAACGCATATTTTCATAGGTGCGCACCGCATAGAAGCCCGTCTTGGGGATGCGTAGCGTGGCCCATGCAGTATGATCACCCTCCACGTAGTGGCCCAAGGTATCTGGACCTGTCAGACCTGGCAATGGGATGGAAGTTTCGGGGCTACCCCAATGGCTGGCTGGTTGATTTCATGGAAAATCCCTTGAAAATTGGATGATGACTGGGGGTACCCCCATGACTTAGGAAACCTCCATGCAAAAAAGATGTGCATTTTGCATTGCCATATTTGATTAACGGAGAGTATCCGGGTATCCTCAGGATCAACATGGTATCAAAACGGCCAGCATTTGGGTATATGATGGTATACGGTATACCGATCAAGAAACCCTGTGTAACCGAAGAAATTTTCTAGCTGATGTAGAAGTTGTTTCATCAACAGTGAGTCGTGAACCATGTATGATTGCTTGCATCCGATTAATCGCCATGAGAACTGGGTGGAATCTCTGTTAGGTCATGCGATCTAGCTCCAATTCTTCAGGTTTCTGACAGGTTTCCAACTCACTTACGGGCTGCTTTTCCATAAAAATCAAAAACACTGTAAAACATGTTCAAACTATTTCTTTGGCCATCGAATACACAAAGTGGAGGTTACCTGTCAATGTTCCCTTCAATAATTGATTTCACCAATTGGTTTTGGCTGAAAGTAGGGTACCCCATTCCATCCCATGACACACACACACACACGCACACACACTGGTGACATGGTTCATCAGCATTTTCCCCATATTTTCCCTACGAACTGGCAATTTGGGGATTCTACCCTGTTTTCAGACATACCCAATTCATCCCAATTCTGCAATGTGGCCCCCCCAGTTATAACTTGGTTTATAAACCCCGGTAACAATAGTTATATAATAAGTTATAAGTATAATGAACTGAACCATAGTTTTTGGAGTTATAAGCCAACTTAGCTATCTTAGGGGGCCCCACATTGTGCAACACACTTTGCCAAGGCTCCTTTGATGATGAAAATCGAATTGAGGATTCCCTGCACGAGGGTCAGCCAGTCCTCCGTGGATGTTTGCAAAAGGGAACCACATCTCAGATTTTGCTACAAAGGGCGTTCTGTTCATGGTCTTTCTGTATTACATACATCTTCATGTGAGTGATTGAAAACTCTGTGGGTTTTGGAAGGGAGTAGCGATATCCTTGACTACAAGGTGGTGCCCCCCAGTTATAAGATGGTTTATAAACCCCATTAACTATAGTTATAAGTACCATAAACCATAGTTATTGGAGTTATAAACAAACTTAGCTATCTAGGGGGCCCCACCTTGTATAGAAGTTCCTTCAGTTTCTGACATACAGGGATGTAAAACTTTATGTACGACAAGTTCTATGCATGTGCCAAAAGAACCAGCAGCCGTTTCAGAGAATCGGTTTCTATCAAGTCAGAAAATTCTCATGATCGAGGTCTCTCAGTCTCTCAGACGGTGCATGTGGTTGATGATACCTGGAGTGAAAATTGCGGCCTTGGATTGAATCACGAGAAACACTGCGATCGCAGCACGTGATGTAAAAGTCATTCCATGACATGTCGGGGTACTTACTAAATCATACTAAATCTACCTGGTACTCAAAGGTGGAAATGGCTATGTTTGAGGACACTGGATGGGTACAGTGAAATCCGCTGTACCATGCTGTACCACATCAATACCAATAATTATAATGTGCCCCCCCCCAAATATAACTTGGTTTGTAAACCCCATTAACATATATTAACTATAGTTAAAAGTTAAAAGTATAGTTATGGGAGTTATGTTCACCAACTTAGCTATCGTTTGGGGGCCCCGCATTGTACCTACCGAATCCTACAGAAAAAACAAACTCCTGCCGCACAGCTTGATGCCCATATCGCCATCAAAAATCACACCCCGTTGTTAAATCCCACTCATATGGGAATACTGTACTTTTTTTTTACCAACCATTATAGCCATCCCCAAAAAGATAGTAGAAAAGTGTTTCCAGGCAGTTATAGTTATATAAATGATATTTCATCATATATACTAAGTCACTAAGTATATATATATAATATATACATATTTCCAGGTTTCCCACATTTCGGCATCTTTTTGGGGGGTTCCCACAATGGGATAGGAGACAACTTTTCATGGCTCACGGCCGTCCTCCACCTTCTTCTTGGGTGGGCTGTTGGTTAGGGCAATCTGGCGCTCGAAAAACATCTTGACGAAGCGTGAGGGAGGCGATGGGTCCCCAGGCAATCCAAAGGTATTGAAACCGTGGCCCATGACCTTTGGTACCTGGCGGTGAGCCAAACTTCACTGGGAATGGGATGACCGATTTAGACTGAGAAAAACCAGGCCACTAATCACTGACTGAGTGGGATGATCCAAGTGGGGGGATACCCTCAAATGACACGTTTCACTGGAAAAAGTGATGGTAGACCCTGGGATTTGTGGTATTCCCCAAATTGGGGCAAAGCATAACCCAAAAATGGCGTGCAGGGGAAATGCATGAGCGTGGTAACCCTGATGTCTTGTGAGATGTGAGACCCACATCAATCCCTTTAAATAGCATAGTTTTTTGATGTTTCGAAATGTGGGTTTTCTCTAAAACTGGGTGATACCCCATGATGAAATGCTTCATGTTCACGGCAAACCGTTGGAGATCATGGGAGAGTCGCCCCAAAAAAAACCCTCTGGTAATGACTAACATAGCGAACTGGAAAATCACCATTTTAAATGGGTAAATCAGCTATAAATGGGATTTTTTCAATAGTTATGTTAGTTTACCAGAGGGTACCACTAGTTTGGTAGGAATTTGTTTTTCCAACAAAAATGTGAAATCTCGGTGACGGCCTCATTAGTCCCGGCCAGTTGATCTCCAATCTTCATTTGCAAGTCGCTCTGCGAAGCGTCCTAGCGGCGGTTTTTGGTGAAGGCGGTTGGGGACCACAGAAATTTGACCCTGAGGTAGCACAAAGTTCCAATGGATTTGGAATGATTTACTGGTTGGTGGTTTCAACCTTGACCTACTCTGAAAAATGATGGACTTCGTCAGTTGGGATGATGAAATTCCCAATATATGGAAAAATAAAACATGTCCCAAACCACCAACCAGTTTAAGTATATTAATGATATGTATGGAGGGTTCAAGACTTTGAAACCCGGTCCTTTGATGTGATGGAGATGTAGGTATTGATGTTCTCAACTTGCCAAGGGTAAAACCTGACAACATAGAGCTGGCGCCATCAGGAAATTCAGCGTTCAAGTTACAATGAGTTACAGCAACACAATGAATTTCTGAAAATCATGGAATGTTCGTCCATCATCATCCATCATCATCCATCATCCATCATCACCTTCAAGAGATACTAAGTTTGTTTGGTTTTTCATGCCACAAAACCAACATTTCTTACACATCACTGGAACCCATTAAAGGCACGCAAAGGGTGGATCCAATCCGTTGAGTCCCATCTCCAAACTCTTTGGGAGACCATGTCTGGGAGATTTTGGTGGGTCGTCGTGATGTGATATGAACTGTTATGAGATGTTATGATTCAATGTCACATTATGTCATTATGTTATAATATTCATTGCTTTGCTTTACACATTGCCAAGATTTAAAGATCGCTGCCAGGCCATGCCAAAGACAGGGAAAAAAACATAGCCCTCATGATCCAAAGGCCCAAAGGGACGGATCATTGGTCATCACGCCAACATAGTTGTTATAGATCTTGGGTTGGCCCCGTTCATACTCCAGAACGATTGAGTTGCCCTCTGCATCCGCAATGGACCAGTGCGTGTTTGCAGATCGCCCCGGTACCGGGTTGTAGATGCCTCAAGTTGGTCTGGATGAGATTGGAAGAGTGGTTGACCCTGGTACCCCTGGTGCAGATTGGATTCTTCCTGAATGCTGACTAGAGATCCAATCAAAATCCTGTCACACTAGTTGACTCACCATGCTTACCCTCATTGGGCAAAGAAGTCATCTCGCAACAAAGCAACTGCTATCAGCCCAGGGCACTCTTTTGACAAGGGATTGCAGTGCTGATAGTCCGAACGATACAATGTCTGTACCGAGATAATGAGACCCTTCTCGTTCATGCCGTCAGCAACAAAGGAATGAGAACTCATGCCCACATAGCCAAAAGGACCTCGAAGAGTCACGGCAGGTGTCCCCTCACCGCTCACAACCACTGAAGCTTTCCGTGGGAAGACGGAGATCTTCCAGTCAATCACGCCGAAGAAAGTACCTGAGAGTTGAGCCATGAGGGAAATCAGCTACCACCATTCCCCATGATATCAATGGGAATTTCAGGATCCTAAAATGGAGGTACTGTACCATATGTGCGACCGTCAAAACTCAATTCATGTGGTGAGGTCATGGCATCGCTTCACAAGGCCCCCTATATTATAAGACCATATTTTATAGGGATATTCCCTTACATAGGCCTTATAGGCCTTACATATGGTAGGTACCTCGGATTTAGGTTCCTGAAATGGCCATTGATGATATGTTACTTCATGACGTGTTATGAGTATCTTAGGTTTGACGTTGTTAGAAATTGAAAGACTCAAGATCACATGCACCGGCAACCACAACAACGAGCACACCAACCCAAACTCTGAAAGGCCAAGTATGATGAACACTGCAACATGCCACGAAAAAAACATGTGGTGAGTCACTTATGTTTATGTTTGTGAATAACATTTAACAACATATAATCACCATCATTACTTGGCCCTCTTGGCTCACCTTGGAAAACTGTTTCCGAGGCACCAAATTCCATGGTGTGGCCCATGACCTTTGTCCCAAGGCTGGTGTTCACCTCAAAATAGCTGCAGCCATGGCAGATCTGGATCAGTAGCACCGTGGCGAGCCGCATCATGGCGCGACGACTTGAGATGGCTGGGTCACAGGTCACCATCAGCTGAGGATATATATGTTCTTTGGGGGGTGGTTTACTAAACCGTAGAGCCTGACTAAACCCCGGGATCTCTCGTGTTTCTCTTGGATCATATCAGATGATTTGTGATGATTATGGAAGATGTCACATGGATTCACAGGGTCTGACCTTCTTCCTTGCCCCCTTGTTTGATTTCCCATGATGGTGCGCTCATCTGAAGCACAAGTCAAAGCCAAGGCTGAGACAAAGTCATGCAGTAAAGGGACCAACAGACCCTTAAAAAGTCAGCACGGGAATGGGTCAAACCCTACTATTGCCGTAATGGGGGGGATAAACATCCATTCACCAGCCATTATAGGGTACCTAGGGCGCCAGGGTTTCGACTCATTGGGTGTTCCCTGTTATTTCATGGCCGCTCTCGGAGCAAAAAACACCATGTTTAGGCACGCCCGCAACACGGCTTGACAATCGAGGCCAAAAATTAACAACTGGTAGCACAGACCTTAAATGAGAACATATGAGGAGACCTGATACTTTCTCAACTCAGAGTGGTGAAGTTGTTACTGTATAATTTATCCAATTAGCATGGCAATTGAAAATCCACCATGTATAGAAAAAAACAACTAAAATATCAATTTATCGTATTTCCCCACTGTCAGGTGAGAGTTGTTTGATTTTATATCAGCTGTCCTGCTGCCTCCTTCTTCTCCGCCTCCTCCGCCTCCGCCGGACCTCCACTGCAAGCTCAGGATCAAAGTGTTCCCAGCCGGGCCTCAACCGCGAGCTCCGGATCAGAGTGTTCCGCACCGGACCTCAACCGCAAGCTCAGGATCAAAGTGTTCCCCGCCGGGCCTCAACCGCGAGCTCCGGATCAAAGTGTTCCCAGCCGGGCCTCAACCGCGAGCTCCGGATCAGAGTGTTTTTACCGGACCTCAACCGCGAGCTCCGGATCAGAGTGTTCCCCACCGGACCTCAACCGCAAGCTCAGGATCAAAGTGTTCCCCGCCGGGCCTCAACCGCGAGCTCCGGATCAAAGTGTTCCCAGCCGGACCTCAACCGCGAGCTCCGGATCAGAGTGTTCCCCGCCGGACCTCAACCACAAAGAATCTCCGAAGATATACCAAACAGAATGCCAGATAGAAGGTAAGAAAATATCTGAGATAAAATGTGAATGCCAAATAGAATGTCTGAACATATGTCAAAAAATGTCACTTGGTGGGGATCACTCGAAGAAGTTGTTTTTTCTGTTATTTTCACATGTCATTTTCATATGGATAGCTGACCTTCTCAGGAAGGTGTCCAAATCGTCAACGATTTTACACGTCGGAACGTCGGAACAGCAAAGACCATGGGATGTAATAGGAATGTAATGGGAGATAATGGGACATAACCAAGAAAATAAGGATTACCCTCCAGTGTCCGATAAAACATGGCTGGGAAATCCCCAAACTAAATGGTGCTTTATCGCTGGAAGCACCAACTGCAAATGGTTGACTTCATGTTGCATGACTTACTGTACCAGGAATGAGTATAGGTATAAATCATCCAAACATCGTAGATTTTATTTTTGGGCTTACCACATTACCCAATTTTTTGGAACGGTTGATCTTCCCACCAAAATGACATGTTGTTGCTATCCCGATTTGTCACCATTTTACGACACATCATCAATGTGGTTCATGTCAGCCGCAAATAAAAAACTCATCATGCGTGTGAAAATGTTGTCATGTCACACGACAGTGAAATACCTATCCAGTTTATGTTACATGTCATAGACTTATCGGAAAATTTAGATAGTAATCACCCCCAATTCAATGGATTCCCAGGTTACCATCATTTTACCCTATTCAAATAGATTTAGATTGATGCAATATTTGGAGGATGAAATAAACTATACACCTCAATAATTTTCTGTGGTTGGCAGCCCCTTATAAACCATGATTATCTGGGAACCTGTTCAGCTATTTTTTCGGTTGATATGCCGTCCAAATGACAAAAAAGTGGCAAAACTCTGACTGATATCACAAAAACCGACTGATTCCCAGAGATGGCTTTTGCCAACACTTCTGGAACCCGCCACAAACTGATCATCATTGAAACACCGACGAAAATTGCCAAAGACCTACAGACAGTATCACCCCACAAACACAATTTGTGCCAAGTAAAATAAATACCCCCAAAATGTGTTCAACTTCACACCCATATTTGGCAGAGTGGGGTGTCGCTTCAACAAACAGCAACACCTTCCTGTGTTGTCAGCACAGGATTCTACAAACGCATGCTTGCACTGTTGGATAGCAACATCCACCAAAACGGCCAAAACCGTAATGGACAAAACACATGCCAGACCCGTACGTCAAGAGAAAATTGGATGTTGGATATGCAGGCACACACCATTGCTCGTTGGATATTTTGTTTGTGGGGCATTCAATATCATTCAATATCAAATACGTATTGGAAAAAATTGGAAAACATTAATATCACACAATCAGAGGTAGAACTAAATCACCAAGGACCCTAGAATCAAATTCCAAAGACCCCAAAAGTCGGCTGCCCATCGCTGCAATGAAGCGAGCCTTTTCCAACTTGTCTCGGCCAGTTCCACTGCCTACAGCGCAATGGTTAAAGGAAGTGGGGCTGTGAAGGGCCCCCTTTGATGTTGGTCTAAAAAGTCGCTGCAACATTACAGTTATTAATCACCATATAAATCCCACCTAACCTAGTTGTTGGCACCAACCTTCCAATTTTGAGGGAATGACACAAGTAAAAGATGATAACATATGATAACAGTATATAAAAGTCGTGTTTTGTTTTTCCTTTTGTTTCGTTCCCAGGATTCCAAAACCACCAAACCCTCACTCAGCGATGGCGTGCACACCCACAACCGGGGCACCTTCACAGAGAACCACGTGGAGAGTGTGGCGCTTGGCATGGTGCTTGACTTCAAGCTATAACTGATGACTCACTGGTGACTTCACCTTGAGGTAAAACTTCACCGAAATGCATCAGACGTCCAGTTGGGGAGCTGCTTGGAATTCCAAAACTTGGTGATGCAACATGTGGCTCCCGTAGTCGACTCTGTCTACTTTTTTCATCATCTTCGTTGGGTCCAACTTGCCTGTCCTCTATGGACCAAGCCCTTCAAATCAACTTTCAATCAAATCTGTTTTCTTTGATGTTCTCTACAGTCTGTAATGCCACATGTGAGATCTATATGAAGTCGAAGCTCTTCGATGGTGTTTCATCTGAACAAACGTGCGCTGCAGTGACGATCTGCCTTGGGCATCAAAGTGCCGATAAACCATGATACAACATGATACAACCCTTTCTGACAAGTTTATGAACATCAAAACAACTACCAACATTTATCTGGGTAAATTATAATATTTCACTAACCGGAATAGTTCGGCCATTTGGGGATGATTTCCCTAAAATAAACCATGATTCCAGTGAGGGAGAACAGTGAGGTCGTTGTAATTTACCCACATTTATGAATTAAAGTTCCATGTTTATCTGTACATTGAGGATCTCATTGGATGGACATTGATGTCTACCCGCACAAACGGCGGGGTGGCTTTTCATCCGCGGGTACAGCGGCCTGTCCAAGCACAACCTAAACCCAAACGCGTGTAACGAAAGTGTCCATGTTTTACATGGACACTGTGGATCCATTGACAAAGAACCCGAAGTTATCCCCAGGTCCTGGCATAAATGTACAAGTCATCAGCTGAGTTTGATGAGCCTTGAGATATCTTGAGATGTGTTCTGGATGGATTCAATATGATTCAATGCTCAATCGTCTTGAATGCCAAACTCCGCCTCTAAATTGTGAAACGGACATTGACATTCTTCTGGCCGACTGCCAGCTTCGTGCAACGTCATTCTTTCGTTGAACAAATCCATGTATGAGCATAGTATGAGGCCAGTAACGCAAGTCAAATTCCAGCTTTCTGTGTCTGGAAACATCAAAAACGTACGTCCATTCCTTTTTCCCATTCTTCCCATTCTTCCCATTCTTCTGTCAATGCACAATTGAGGACAAGAAAACGTTCAAGGTTTGGACTTCCAATTGAATGGCAATAATGCTCATGGGACATTCTTTGTTTTGCCATCACTCCTGGTTTTTGGTGGTATCTGACCATTTCCCATGATGAAAACAGCAGCTAATCTTCATCTGGTTGAGGTTTCAACCCATCCTTTAATTGTTATTCAAACATACTATCATAACATCAGCATATTATATGATATAAAGCAACGCTAGTCAACACAGTTCATCACAGTCATTTCTCATGTCTCAAGCAACACGTTGCGCCGATGTTCGCGTCACGCTACCGCGTCAGGCATCCAACTGCGTCAGCATCGCAACGCCACGCTTCACCCAGTGGCTCTCCTGGCCGATGGTGAAGTGATAGCTGAATGACGGCTGAATGGTCTCAATAGCTCATTATTAATGGATAGGTATGGATAGATGTGGATCGTAGCGGATAATAGCTATATTTATGATGGAGAAGCTTTCTTTTGGTCATATAGATTGATATATAGCGACAGTGATATGAAATATGAAATGTGAAATGAACACAATATGTATAGTGATATATGAAATAACCATAATATATAGTAGTGGATATTAGTGGATATATCTGGAAATTATGGTGCTTTGAGATGGTTTCAAAACGTCAGAAACTATCGAGGAACAACGCGCTTTATTCACTAGCAGCTAGACCAGTTCACACATGTCGTGCCAAGGACGGGAATGATCATCTCAACCTAATTGGGATGGCAAATGCATCTCAAACTTGGATGCGTTCACAGTCTGATATCTAAAATATTCCAAAATTCTAGATTCGATGATACTTGATGGCGCTAATTACCACTATATACTGACATTTGGCTGATTTTACATGATGTTACAGTGACAATTACCCTCTGGTAAACTAACATAGCTATTGAAAATGGCAATTGATAGTTGATTTACATTGATTTACCTATTAAAAATGGTGATTTTCCTTAGTTCTGTTAGTTTACTAAGAGGGTAACCCATTATCCCCATTAACCACTATTAAATCATATGAAATCATATGAAAATCCCCATTGACCCACTATTCACCCATATTATCCCCATTAACCCATGTATTTTTCCCCATACTGTGGCACTTCACTGGCATCACACAGCCAAGAATCTGGATGGGAGGATCTCAGCTTGATGGGCATGACCTGTGATCCAGGGTTTTGGAAAAGGGGCCGACAGAGAAAAAAAACAACTATATAATATATATATATATATATACATATATATATATATGGAATATGATGATATACATCATTTGTGTAGTAACATTCCATATATAATATCTTTGTAATATTTATACTATACATACAGTATATATGATATACATATAATAGGTCCACCAGGTCAACCAGGTCCCGCGCAAAGTTGGTACTGTGTCCAGTGGTCGACAAGACGCCTTTTCGAGTTGACACCTCGAGAATTCGAACTGCCGTGGCTGTTTGAAAAAAGGGATCCCAATTTCTGAATCCTGGGGATTCGATATTTTTTTTTGGATCATATGACATCATATGGCTGTAAAAAATGATCAAAGATGCAGCTGAAACACGGGACACGGTAACATCTTTTGAATCACCGGCAACTGGATAGGGCTGGATATGGCTGAATCAACGATGGCTCGTGCCTTGTACAACGGGCAATCGTACCACGGGAATTTCCGCAACTCTGCCTGGTTGATGTGAGAATGAGAAGCAACTGTTTCTGATTCGGTTGTGGAATTCCATGGAAATTTCTGTGGACACTCTGTGGAAACTGGTGGAAATTCATGGTGTATGGCAAATCACCAGATTCCACCAACTTTCAGGCTAACATGGGAATGAAAGCTTCGAGGTACAAAGCACTCCGTCCCTACTTGGTACATGGCAGTGTCTCATTTGATGAACAGCCCTCAATATTCCTGGATCAACCCATCTACCAATCTGTGCCCAGTAACCATTAATATCCATTAAGCTACCTGTCGGATTCTATCATGACCATTGCATATTTAGGCCATCTTAAGAAATCCATAAAACAGCTGTTGATGATTGGAATCTTCAAGTGCTCATTGCCACTGTTTCATCATCGAACCCCAGGTCTCCGACCTTCTTGCACGGCAGGATCCATAGGAGGGGGACCGACACCTGAGATTTTGCGTCCCAGCGCACGCCCAATCCGCGCCGCTAAAGCATGAAGATTCCGATGCGATGCTGATCATGCAAGGCATTTTCTAAGATTGAACATGTTTTTAAAATAAGATTATGAACGTGAATAAACAATTAAGTATAATATGATCTTATATGATCTTATATGATCTCATAAGGGTTTGTCTGAACATAATATTCTAATATATATACACATATTATTTGTTATATGTTTCTTTGGGTGGAATGATTTCAACAGAGAAATAATCATGTTGGTGTTATGAAGCCCGTGTTCAACCACACCCCGCCATGGGTCCCAGATTTTGCCAAGAAACGTACAGCACCTTCAAATCACTTTCTGCCAGTTCCCACCTGAGGCGCAACTGGAGATACCCTGGATGATTCTGGGGATATGCCATTTAGAAATACGGACGCACATCTGGTTGGTGGTTGAGCCCTATCCCTCTGAAAAATGATGGAGTGAACGTCAGTTGGGATGATTTTCCATTCCCAACTGAATGGAACGTCCTAAAATTCCATGGTTCCAAACCATCAACCAAACATTCTTCAGATGTTGCTATGAAAAACGTGGGTTAGTTCTTGATTCAATATTGTTGGGAAGCCTGCAGCCGATGCGACATCAATCCCCAAAATCACAGAAATGACTCTTCAGTCCATTCATTTAACAACACATGTGACTGAATGTCCACAGAGAGAAAAAGGCAAAGAAAAAACACCTTAGGATCTAAGAATCTAAGTAAAGGATAGTAAAGGCAATACTGCAGTTGAGTCATATATATATATATCTATTCAATATTTTGAGGCAACTGAGTCTCGAACTCTGACCAGTCCCACTTGCAGCCTTCCAAGAACAGTCCATAACAGTAGACCTAGGCCAAATGGGCAATGATCCCCCCCCCATATATATATATATTAAACAAATGTGATATAAGATATATAAGTGCCGTAATTCATCAGTGTGCATGTCGAAATATCTGAATAACCATGGATAACAATGGACCATGAAAATATGTCGCGTATTGTAGCAGAAACAATGTCAATCATGCGCACTGGACCGTGGTCCACTGTATTCCCCACGACATCCAATGATTCTCAGTGCCGCGCTCCATTCTCGGGCTTAGCCACAGGCTGTTGATCCTGTCTTGGCGAAATTGCGAGGGCTCTCAATCTCGGAATCTCTCTGCCGCACTTCACTTGAGATCATTTATCCTGCAACAGCGTGGGTTTGTATACAAACATAAAAACTTGGGAACCTGGGGTAACCCATTATTCCATCCACTGGTTCATCATCCCAGAATTTCCACGATTTCCAAGAAATAAATCAGACATCCTCCATTTTCAGAGACACCGATTCGTTATGTCAACTGATTTTTCCGTGTCGATTCGTATCACCTGAGGCATGTCGAAGTCAAAGACCAGGGTATCGATTGGAATGGTGTACCTGCACCAAGGTTGATAGGATGGCAACAAGATTCATCCAGGATCTGCGGAAGGAGTGGAAGGAGTCTTGGAAACAAACAAAGTGACAGGGATCAACTAGATTAGATTTCTTGATCGTCCCTGATTGGGAGGATCATCCCATTTTGGAAGTGCTTCAGCATGGTTAGTAGCTATGGGCTTATGAACCAGTTATAAATATCATTTGGTTATGACTAACGTAGCGAATTATGGAAAATCACCATTTTTGATAGGTAAATCATCATAGATCCTCTAAAAATGAACCATTCTATAGCTATGTTAGATAACCAGAGGGCATATTGAATTATATCTATCACAAATCCAAGTGAATTCACCAAGACAGGGTTCAATGGATTGGTTTAAGGGAAAATTTACAGGAAAGCCCCATATGAAATGGGAAAATCGATGGTTTCCGGTTAAGATTTTCCCTTAAACCAATCCATTGAAGGGTGACTAGGAACCAAGATAATGAACCTACTTGGGGGACCTGGGAACCAAGGTGATTCACCAAGACAGGCAGCCTCCGGGCGAAATTCTGCGCTGCACCCGTGGTGAAGGCCTCACAGATGCGGAATCCGCAGGTACGTTGATATGATCCCTAGGTGATAAATGATAGGGATCCTGTAGATCTATGAATGATCCACATCATGATGATCTATGATATGGATTATGGTGACCCATATATGATATGATATATATATATATAATTATTGGTGTATTGTTCAACCTTACAATCATCATATCATAGGGATCTTGTTCTTTCGAAGCTCAACAAAAACAAGATCCCTATATTATATGATGTCTTGTATTCAATGGATTGGTTTGAGGGAAAATCTACAGGAAACAATCGATTTTCCCATTTCATATGGGGCTTTCCTGTAAATTTTCCCTTAAACCAATCCATTGATGTATCCCATTTGTATACCATATCCATATGACTTTCTTGGAGAAAAAAACTCCGTCTTCTCCTCACTTCGGCACGACATCGGCGCCTGAGTGAAGTAGATGCCACTCAGCCAGAAGGTGACCGGAATTCCATTGTCGATCCAAGCCTCATCTGGGACCATGTGCTGCATAGCATAACTGTGGAAAACAATGTCATAGGATTTCACTACCATATTATATATCATTAATTATAAACTGGTTGGTGGTTGAGCCTACCCCTCTGAAAAATGATGGAGTTCGTCAGTTGGGATGAAAAAAACACAATATATGGAAAAAAAAACATGTTTGAAACCACCAACCAGATGTTTTTGTGAGTAGCTCTTGCAATTCCTGTGGTTTCTTTACATGTTTTTTTCCTTTCATGGCAATTTGTGAATGGTTTCCTGGTAGACCAGATGAATTGAGTGATTAGCGTAGGGCTGCCCCCCCCTTCCCAGAGACAAAGAGGCCATGGCAGCTCCCAATATATATATATATATATTATAATGTAACTATAATGTATACTGTATACTGTATATGTATATCATGATAATGATTGATCCATGGCATATACCCTCTTTTTAAATTGAGACGGGTATTAGCAGAAACCCACGGTTTCCCTACAATATCATCTACCCTAAAGTAAACATACAAAAAAAGTGGAGCTTAGCCACCATTAAAGGTGATCATGTTCCGAAGGGGTTTCCCTATGGGTTTTCCACATCTTTACCCCTAGGGGAATATCCTATCATTGGAATATTTTCGTGATGATAGAATATCATGTGGGTAAAATATACCCTTTTTTGGGATATCATATATTCCCATTATGAACATATTCCCCTATAGGGCATTCCATTGGTTATCCATGGTGATCCCATATACTTCGGAAGGGCGCCTGGAAGAACTTCAACCGCTCGATCAAATCCTGGGCGATAGGAACCGATGATCCAAATCTTTGGTGATGAGCCGTAGCCAGTGATAGAAATTACTATGGCATACTATGGCATTATATAAATATATATATATTGTAATATAATGTAATATAATGTAATATATCGTAATATAATGTAATATAATGAAATATAATGTAATATAATGTAATATAATGTAATATAATGTAATATATCGTAATATAATGTAATATAATGTAATATATCGTAATATAATGTAATATAATGTAATATAATGTAATATAATGTAATATAATGTAATATAATGTAATATAATGTAATATATCGTAATATAATGTAATATAATGTAATATATCGTAATATAAT
>Ga0126342_10002502_pt1 | contig 28769 bp, 27 predicted proteins | sample Cyp1metagenome_FD_92528 | JGI IMG/M metagenome (GOLD analysis project Ga0126342, IMG submission 92528) | Coral microbial communities from Lord Howe Island, Old Settlement Bay, Australia - Cyphastrea 1 metagenome | ecosystem: Host-associated > Invertebrates > Cnidaria > Coral ... | reverse complement strand
TGGCGACAGGCCTCCACCTCCAACTCCACAACTAGATCGCACACGGACTCTTTTACCCAATAGGCTGCAGAGTCCTTCAACGCACAAATTGGAGACGGCAGTCTCCCAAGCAGCAAGCGGTACTCTGACTGAAATGGCTGAATCCCCGAGCACCACTGAAAGGATTTCGGGTCCAAAGCAAATGAGAGTGGCCACACTCGCCGATATTGCTCAAACACAGATGCCTATGGAAACCAGCCACTTCCTCCCACTAGGGCTCGCCTGAGCCTGACTGTGCTAAAATCAGGTCCCCTTGATTTCCAGCGGGTGCATGGTTGTAAACATCGATCTGATTGGATTTCAATGACATAGATTCACAATAATATGAGAGAGAGATATATATACATATATATATCACGTCATGGCTCAAACTATTTTGATATATGGATTCAAACTTGATAAATGCTAGTATTCATTTTGAGATATTATTAAGATGTGACACATAGGAAATTTTAGTGAAGATATAAGAACATTATGTAAGATATATGTATATAGGAAGTATTTTTACACACATTTTGCAAATGAAAAGATAGTACCTTAGTACAAATTTGTATTTAAAGTCTATTCAACCATGCACACATACATTTTTACATCTTGAAAATAAAAAATCAGACATTTCTGCATGTTTTAAAATCTAAAAATCTCTAAACATCTTTAATGTATAATTATGTATCCATTAGAAGACTGAAAACTATAGAAATTAGGTAAAACAAATCTTCCATGTCTATCCATGTCTTACACAAATATCTCAAATATCTTGAGGTTTCCGCGGCCCCGGTCCGTCCAAACGGTCCAAAGGGTCACGGTCGGGTCACCGTCGAGGCGACGTCCACGTCCTCCAGCAGCACCACGACGACCACCAGCTCCAGCGACCCGATGCGAAATGGCGCAGACGATGAGAACATATAAAGAGAAGAAACTGCGAGAGAAACACACGTGTTGTGAGAAATTGAAGAAACTGTAAAGAAACTGTGACACTTTGTGGCACGGTTTCTGCAACACTTTGAGAACTTTCAGAAACTACTTGGAAAACATTTGAAACAGGGAAAAAACCAATACTGCGAGATGAAAAAAATCATGCGACTTCTCCAACTTATCATTTTTTGTGCGTTGAAAAGATGAGAACCACACGGAACCACATGGAACCACATCCAGATAGAAACTCAAACAAAACATGTGAACGAAAATTGAACCAACAAATGAATGCCAACATAAAAAACAACGAATCAACATGAGTCAGAATCAGAGTGAATCAGAATCTCAATAGACACTGTGATGCACTTGAGGTACCAGTAGCACTTCCTCTTCAACATCTTTCACATCGATCCTTAGCCAAGAAGTAAAAATAAACACACAAACGTTCCATGTCAAACTGATGTGACATTCGCTGCAGCACAAATTGTAAGAACCCCGGATTTTGATCATGTTTCCACCAAGGCGCAGAACATGCACTGGATTTGAACAATTTTCATGACAGTCAAAGTATGTCAAAGTCGTTTATTAATTTTGTTTGCCTTCAACGTTCCCTGTAGGACTTCATCAACAGTGTCTTCTTCTTCCACCACTTCATCAAGCACATCATCCACCTCCACATCCAGTACATCCTCAACGTCCACCACCGTGGACCAAATGGAAACTGGGCAGAACTGGGTTGTACTTTCTTGTTTATCAGAATTTTGTTGAAACATTTTGAAACACGTACAACAAGAAAGTATGGGGCGAACATGTACAACTCGGTGTTTTTCATTTTTTTTTCGAACTTCCGAGGTCGAAATTCCCGGCAGCATGGAATTCTCCCTTGACGGTGGAGATGCTTCAGAAGTAGAGGCTGCCTCTGAGGCAACCTTGGTACCTCGCTACAAATGGGGCAGCTTTGGCATCGTGTCAGATGGTTGTTTTCACACATTAGGCCGTAGGGTGGTGTTTGCATGTCAGTCGTGCGAAAAAAACCTGACGCTGTGAAAGATGTCGTTTTTTGCCGATACCTTTCGGCACACATCAGGCAGACTACTTCAACGCAACTTTGTACAACGATCACGTCCGGGCAGTCGTGCCTTTTCTGAAGACATGTGTGCCTGCGAGCAGCAGCATGCCTGCTGGGTGATTTTCATGTTTTTCATCAGATTTCCACATCATTGCTCATCATTTCCAGACCATTTCCACAATGTGAAACATGAGTGAAACTTATTAGTTTATTATAAACTTATTAAAATTTTATTCAAAATATAATTGAATAAATCTATTTTATTTTTTTTATTTTATAAAAATATATTTTTATTTTTATAAAATATTTCCATTGATAAAGATTGAAATTTCCAGTTTCAGGCGACCTCTGCCGTGGCTCGACGTCTCCATGACCATGACCATGGCCGGCAGCTGCAGCAGCTCACCTGGACGGTGAATTGGCAAAGCTATGTCTTCGAACAGCAGATCAATGACGCAACTTGCCGAAAGTCCAAGAAAGTCCCAAAAAAGTCCAAGTTACGTCGCAGAAAGTTAGACTTTCGATCACTTTCTAACTTGCCGCGTGGTTGGAAGACTAAGATGCAAAAGGATGCAAAAGGCATTCAAAGGCAAATGATTAGAGTCTATGATGGTTGGCCTGGCAGTCGGGCGCATATGAGATGGAGGGGTTCTTCTGGCGACATGTCGCCCAAGGCAACCGCTCAAGTCAGTGCCTTGCGAAGTTCAGCGGAAGAGAGAAGCCGCTTCTCTTCTCTTCTTTTGAACCAGAGCCTTGCCGAAGTTTATAACTCTTGATATCTCTTGATAACTCTTGAACCATTGCAGTCGATTGATGTCTACTGATGTCCATTGACAAAAAGTTGGCATCGAAAATCAGCACATTGTCAGCGCTTTCTCTTTGACGCTTTGACACACGATATTTTTGGACACCGTGGACACCGTGAGGCTCGCAGACCTGGGGATTTCTGCAGAGCCTTGACTAAATCGCCGCTGTGGTACATGTTTTCAAACAGTCCATGTGACTTGGATACCACCCTATGGACTGTGTGCCTATGGACTGTGTGCCATGCCGTCCTTTCAATTCTTTTCGTGCAATCGATAGCAAGATGTGAACGAGATTCGATTTGAATCCCATGTCAAAGCTGAAAGCTGAAACGATTCTGAAGTGGTTGGAATCAGATTCTTCAGTGGTTGGAATTAGATCCACACTCTTGACAACACTTTTGACATGGTTGTTCGATGTTGTTCGATGTTGTTCGTTTTTTTGTTTTTTTTTTGTTTTTTGGTTTTTGGTTCAGCTCGATTTTGGGGATCCAGGGCTTCGCTGGCTTCATCATCTCTGTGCCGACCGACCCACAATTGGCCAGGGCCAAAGTTCGACTGCGCCAAAACAAACTGCCGACTTGATCCGACTTGATCCGACTCGATCCGACTTGCCAATGAGTTTTCCAAGTGGCAGTGTTCTATCACCATGAAATGCCATCATCATGAAACGCGCTTTTCAAGTGTCGTGAAACTCATGACAATTGCCATGCAGGTCTCCATCTCTTTGATCTCCACCTCAACCACATCCTCAACTTCTTCCGTCACATCTGCCACATCCCTAGACTTTTCGCAAACTCGACTCTGTTTCACAAACTCTTCGTAAACTATTAGTGTGTTCTGAGAGCTGCTGAGAGAATCCATGCACAGCCGAATACCTTGAGTACGGTGAGAATGACTCAATATGACTCAATGATATTCAATGTCTAGACAGATCGTGTGACACTGAGTACTCTTAGATTCCTTAGATGGGAAGACATGGCGAGACTCTGAACACGACTGAGTAGAGAGTGCCACATCCTACGGTATGGTACTTCCTATCCCATCCAATACCATCTAATACCATCCATCTAGCATTAGATTGCATTAGAATTTTCTGAGAGACTGAGTGCACAATGGATGCACAATGTATGCACAATGTAGATCCAGCTGTAGATCCTGCAGATCGCAGCATGGCACAGATGGCACAGCCTGGTGCCATCTCTGAGCACTGCACGCACTGTACGCACTGCACGCACTGCACCAAGACATCTTCCAGCAGCTCCAGCTCAACGACTAGCTCGACCACGAGCTTGAGCACAAGCAGCTCAACCACTACAACGTGCCTTAGAAACGCATCACGTCGATTCACATTGATTCACATTGTTTCAGGTGGTTTAAACATGTCCAAACTTTGCAAATGTATGCAGCATTTGAGTGTATGATGGCTTGTGTTACTACGTGTTTTCAATTTGTGCAGACTGTGCGGACCTATTATCGCGGATTGAGAAGACTGAGGCTCTTCCCCGTTTTGCTGGAGACCGTGGAGATGACTCAGGGATACTCTACGTAGCCTGGTGTGACAGAGGAAATCAAACGAACATAAAACGCACATATATGTGATACGGTGATACGTATCAAACCGTATCAAAGGACGATGTAGAATTGATGTAGACGATGTAGACGCTTTCTGCATCGTGAGTCGTGTAGAGTAAGTTGTCATGGAATGAGTGGCATAGTGTCGCGTGGTGAGACGTATGACAACCGGGAGAAGGGCAGGGCATCACTTTGAGATCTCAAGCTCAAACAGAAAGCATGAGAAAGTTCAACAAAGACATCTCTCGTTTTCTCTCGTTTTGACATTGTCGGAGAGTTAACGTCTCCGAGTTTCTCAGGCTCTTGCTGACCTTCAATGCTCCGACAGCTCTCGTCCAAGGGAGAAGGTTAGACACAGAAGTGCCCGAGGGCGTCTTTGCCTGTGACCGACTCTTTTCAGCAGCGACTCTGGCGACGTGACTCGACGGACTTCACAATACAACTTCCGAAAAACTTCGCAAAACTTTTTCGATTCAAGTGGTGCGTGCCAGTCGCTCGTGCGCTGTCCCAAGGTTAGGTGCTTTCCCTGAATGCAAGTGGCTTTCGAATGGTCGAAACGTACAAGTGTCTTTGGGCTCCAGCCCCACCATCAAGCTGGGTATCCAAGCTGCAAAATGTGTCGCTGCAATGTGGTCAGAATATGAATTCTTATTGCTTGGTTGGCCGGACCAGGGTGTGAAAAGTGTGAGAAGGAAATACTTTTGGCGTAGTGGCATTTTGACGTCGGTTTGTCGCTTCTTTTGGAGACCTTTCCCGGTCAAAGCTTTCCAGGCGATTTCAAATTGTGATCTGAAGTGACCTTTCAAGTGACCTTTCAAGTTGTTTCAAGTCCTCACATGTCCTCACTCTCAGGTGACCAGGTCGAAACGCTGTCAGACGTTTTGACGATCAACGAACGGGTGGTCGATTTGCCTGTGAAGCCAACACCAGCTCTGGCGGGGGCGGTTTTCAGCAACGACCCACTTGTGCAACCACAAGCAGCTTCTTGGCGAAAGCCATAGCCTCCTTGCCCCATTCGAGCATACCAGACTGCGAAGTGCACAATTTTGCCTCAAATCTGTGCCCTTGAATGTCGTATGTCTCGTTGGATTTTTCAGGCTTTGCTGGCGTCACCCTTGAGTGTTCAAGAATGCGGGAGGCTGGTGGCAGCTTGGAATTTGGTCAATGGGAACACATTTGAACAGGGGAGCACGGCACAAGTACCACGCGGGGATGATAGATCGTGATAGATCCACATGATCCACGACACTCTTGCGACACACAACAGATTCAACATGTTCATTCATGCGTTCGTTCATACCTTTGCTGGACTCATTCATGCGTTCGTTCATACCTTTGCTGGACTCAGGATACAACCGGATAAGTACAGGATACACATAGAGTCCACATAGAATCCCGTCAGAATCCATTAGAGTCTTACAGGCCATTTATAATATTTATAGCTTGTTGCATGTTGCAACATCGGCTACTTGCGATTCTGCTACTCGCGATTCTGCTTTATCTACAGTTTTTGTTATGCAGATCTACATCTGTGCTATCTTGCGATTCTGCTTTATGATCTTTACATATTGTATCATATTGTTCTATATCTTTAAGCAAAATCTTAGAATTTTTATATTTTTTTTGTTAGACTTTTCTGTTTTTTGTTGCGTTCTGCGATGTTCAGCGTCTTTTTCTTCGTGGCCTCGTGGCTGAGGTCTCCGGCGCCACGTCGTTGGGCGGAGCTGGGCGTCCCATGTCGACGGCGTGGACCGTGCGAAACAACGGCAGCGCCAGCAGCGGCAGCGCTGGCGTTTTGGAAGAGCAGCTGCAGGCGCTGGCAACTAACATCTGGCAACATCTGGCAACATCTGGCAACTTAGAGTCTGTTATATTACGCTCTAAGTCTGTTCAGTGCCCTATGCCCTGTTGATTATTGCACTAAGTATTGCAAACAGTTAATCAATATTTATCAATATTCCAACTCTACGTGACAAAATGTCATCCTTTGCTTGGGAAAAGCTTTGAAGAGCCAGTACTACAATTCAATACAATTCAATACAATTCATGATGTGAAAGATGCTGGGCTACCAGTTTTCGTCTAACTTCGCCACGACTCTTGGAAGGCACTCGCGGACAGTCAGACTGGGTGACTTGGAGTTCAAAGATGGACAAAAAAACAAACCATTGATTGCAAGACTGTAGTTCTGTGACTTGTTTTCTGTTTGTATTTTTCGATCTTTTTTGTTTGAAAAACCAAAGGAGAATGGGGAAGAACGCCTCTTGAAATGTGACTTGCAGGCTTTCGCTGGAATTCTCTCAGCTGCAGTTCTTCAACGCTGTGCAAGCGTTGAAGGCGAGCATGGGAAGCAGCTTTTACACTACGCCCATTCAGTGTCTTGGAAGCTTGCAGAGCTGGAAAAGGCTACATGTAGTGTAAACTTGCAAAAGGCTGTGTAAACTCTTGCCGATTCTTGCACATTTCGTAGCAGTTTCACATCGGCCATGGGTGTTTGGTGTCCACAGAATTCAGGAACTTGACACTTGAATACACTTGATCAAGCTGAGTTCAAGACACAACTTGATCATATTTGATCACGGCTAAGGCTTGAGATTGTGGGAACAGTAAAGAACTGGCTCGATCAGACAGATACTGTGCGGAGCTTATCCGAGCTGCTTTCATCTGCTTTCGTCTGCTTTCTGTGGAGAATCAGTGAGAATCTTGAAACACGCAGCCAGAAACAGAAACAGAAACAACCATGTGAGCATTGCTGCAGTGTGCAGTGGAGTCCACACATCACATGGTACCAGACTGTCGCGTTGCAATTGGCACACCAACTTGGAAAACCCTGGAACACATTTGGCGTACCATTCGTTGTTTCATGTTGTTTCATGTTGTTTCACAATGTTTCACATTTCATCTTGGCGCATGGGAATCCGAGGCTTCTATCGTGGTGAATGTGGAGACATCGCAGGAGCCTATGCCAATTGTAAGTCCAACATCTCCGACCGCAACCACCATATTGAACAGCCGCTCAGCTTATCTCAGCAACCGCAACCGAAACCACATGAAACCACATGAAGCCACATGAAGCCACTTCAACAGCACATCAAGGCAGGTACAGAGCGGTGTGACGCGGTAGCGGTGTAGTCGTGTAGTGCAGGGATGTGCAGGGGGAATGGGGTGAGAGTCGGGCATCCGAGGTGAGCAAGTCTCGTTCTCAGTGGAGACCAGGTATGCACCTTGACTGCGAACAGATGAAGGAACAATACTGTACCTGGAACAATATGGAAAAATAAGGAAGAGAAACGGGATAGAAATCGGCGTGTCATGCACCATGCTGTGAGTATACTCAGAGAAGCTCTGAATTCATATAATTCATGTCAGTGGCCGATTCATTTTCCTGGAGTCCCAGAGATTACACTTGCAGCGTCCCAATGCCTTCGGATTTAGTGACAAGCAGAGCCAGCAGACCCAAACCATCAAACACCCAGGCTGACACATCCTCTTGCGACGGAGCAACATCATCGACACCCGAGCAAGTTGTAGTCACTTGGGAGTATCGGCAAGGTTCCGGTGATTGGGCAGATCTTTCCACATCTGGCTTGAAACTTGTTTGCACTTGTTTGCACTTGTTTGCACTATGAATCCTTGTTTGCAGCCCAGTTTCGATGTCAGATCCAAGGCCAAGGATTCGTAGACATGGTTTTCTGTCGACACTTTCAGTTCCGGGAAAAGAAACAGTATGTCTTCTTTTTTGACCCGTATGTCACATTATGTCACCATATCTCTTCCTCTTCATATCTCTGCATATCTCTCCGTTCCGCTTGGTAACTTGATGTAAGTTGGTCCTCGGTTTGGGAGAGGAGGGAGATCAGGACCGACCTGGATCGTCGTCCTGGTGGCATTCGCTTCGCTCCGTTCTCCTTCCAGACTTCGACCAGCCATGAATTCCGGGTCACCGCTCGGTACGAGACCTCCAGTCTCACGGCCTCTCAGCCCAACATGCCCAACATGCCCAACATGCCCAACATGCCCAACATGCCCAACATGCCCAACATGCCCAACATCTCAATATGACTCAATATGACTCAATATGACTGCCCAACATCTCATTCAGATTGTTCAGATTGTCATTCAGATTGAAAGAAGACAATTTCTCACTTGAAGTATTTGGAAAGCTTGCTTTGTTTGACGTATTGTTTTAAAACATGTATTTTACTTGTCCCATTGTTGCGCAGCATTGCAACATCTTAATAAAAATAACTATATGACATTCAAAATATTATATATATATTTTTTCTTTTAAATCATATTTTCATATTAAAGTCTATACATCAATATTCATAAATGTCTTAAATATCATTATCGATACATATAATTAACATAATCAATTACATTTCTTAATATACATCTTAATCTATCTGTTTAAACATCATAAATCTGTTTATTTTTTTTTTTCGTTCAGGCACTGGCGCCTCAGTACGTCTTCGCTCTGACGGTGAGTCCTCCTGCTCCACCCGTGGTGCGCATCGTGGGCCCCAGCGCGGTGTTGGACGCCTGTGCCTTCAGCCGCTCGGAAAAAAAAACGAAACGAAACAAAGATTGAAACAGAAACAAAAAAGTAACATTTAAAACGAAACAGAAACGAAGCAGAAACGAAGAAATAGTTTTTAAATGTTACTTTTCAATCTTTGTGTTTTGAAACATTCTGAACCTCATTTCACCTGATTAGAACAAATCAGGAATCCCAAGAAACCTTATTTTGCTCAATTTTACTCAAAGCAGCTAGGATGAGAAATGTTGCAGCTTTCCAAACATTTCCAAACTGTGTTGGAGCTGGGCTGCGATGCATTGGATTCTGCACCAAAGACATTCTGCCTGAGACTACCAAAGCTTGTCTGCCTGTCAAAGCCCCTGTCAAAGCCCCTCCCCTGAAGGTTTGGATGCGTCTGGTTCATTCGATCCTTCAGTAGCTGGCACAACAGCTGATCTGGTGCCCTTGACAGCAGATGACAGCAGATGAGAGACATACGGAAACACATCATCAGTATCCATCAGTCTCTTTAGTATTCTTTAGTCTTGATGTCCAAATCGGCCAGTTTTGGGGCAGGCTTTCGCGTGGTCCTGTACCACTGCATCTGCAAACTACGATTGCTCCCAGTTGCCCAACTTTGCTGCCAGCGCGACAAGCACGACAAGCCAACTGGCCGTGGCAGGCAGGAGGTCTCGAGTTTCGAGTCAGACAGCACCACAAACCCTTCACAAAAACCATTGTAGATCATTGTAGATCATTGTAGATCATTGTAGCCATTTGTAGCGGGAAAAATCAGACTAAAATACACAAAACTCAGACTCGGTAGATCTCGGTAGTGGTCATAGTGGTACGACTGTAGACTCGGTCCGCCGACGTGGCTTGTGAGGCGGACAATTGCAAGAAGGCCTGTATAACTTCAGTGTTGTTTGGCAGCAAACAGCTAGAAATAGCGTGAAATAGCGTGAAGCATACAGCATTGTACTATAATCATATTGCATCATATTGCTATATAATTTATACAATGTTATATAGCTGTAGTACAGCTGTATTTGGTTTGACATCAAACAACCATATCAATTTGGCATACCAAATTCACCATGATCAAGATTTGTCAGACAACTGACATGCAATTGGCTTTGATCTCACAGAGAAGGCGAAAGGTACTGAGCCCACACATATTTCGCGGCATTTCGATTTCGCAGATTTTGAGCATGGAAGCGGTGCATCGCAGAAACATCCAGAGTTAATGTGAAACATGTTAAAGCATAATGTTAAAGTATAATGTTACTGTTAAAGTATACTTATGTATAATGTATATGTTATGTCATGTATAACTATGTTGTACGGTTTCGTTTCTCGCTTCAGGTTCAGGTCAGCAGAGCTGGAGGAGGGGTACTCGACTTAGTGTTACTGAGACGATGCTGAGACAGTCGTGTCACGCGATACACTCAGTGCAGAAAGGTCTGATGCACACTATGCAAGATACGATGCATGATATTAATTGATATTATAGAAGTATACTCACTATGCAGTTGATTGCAGTTGATTGCAATAGTCCATGGGATCATGGGCAGTTTCGAGATGAGAAGTCAAATGGAACATGATGCAAGAAATTGCATGTAAGACGAATGTAAGACGAATGTAAGACGAATGTAAGAAGCTCGGCGTAAGCGATGTGCTGACTGCACTTGACGCCGTTTCGGCTATGACGTAAGCTATGTTCACGCGCTACCGGCAATGACGTTTAAGTCGATTCGAATGTAAAGTTTGTGCAAGCAATGACTCGAATGACTCGAATGACTCGAATCGAATGAGTTTCTGAGTTTCGGACTGGAAATCTGCCGTTGGACTGTCGAAGTGCCTCGAAGTGTCCAAGGCGTCGGAGCTGCTGTGGCAGGTGGAAGTCTCCGCCGGAGCTCTGCCGCCTGTGGCCATTGCGGTTCCATGGGGCAGCGGTGAGGCGTGTCGGCGAGGGGCATGTGTCGGTGAGGTGTGATATTTTGTATATAAGTTTTATAAGTTTTATAAGTTATATATAAGTTATATGTGTGGCCGCGGTCAAACTTGGACAAAGTCACTCTAGTTTTCAGAATTTGTCTCGCTTCACGTATTTTGATCTCATTCCTTAGCTTTCCGATGCGGTTTTCTTTTTTCTCACCAGGTTTTTATGTGTTTTTTTTTGTTTCCAAATCGTCTGCGAAGGCGGTATCTACACAGGTTGGCGGACAGCTGACAAACCCTTCAGCTACAGTTCAGGGCGGTGAAGGCGGATCAGAGTTTGGCGAGCAAAGTGGCAAAGTAAGGAAACATACGTATGGAACAAAGTAAGGAACAAACTTATGGAATTAAAATTGAATTTATGAAATTACAATAAATTACACATATTTACAAGATGAGTGAAAATTGAATTATTCAAATTATTCACATTCAACTAAAATCATATATTGAACAACATTACAACGTTGACAAAGATGTTACCCATTTGACTCACCCTTCGCCCTTCAATCTGGCAGAGTCACATGTGTTTGATCCCAGATATGTCGCCTTGACCCAAAGAGATTTGTGAACGAATTGCAGAGAAGTTAGATGAATGTGGCCTCACACAAAACACACTCAGACTGGTACAGTTGAGGCCCAAAGCTTCTAAACATTTCTAAACCACTTATGCACTCAAGTGAAAATAGGTTTCAAAGCCGTTTCAAGGAATGCTATGTAAAGATGTACTGTGCATGATTTGCCGAGAACGCTTCGAAGTACGGTTCCATGCAGAAGTATCGTAGTTTTTGAGGTTTGTTGGTTTTGTTGCATTGCCTTGTCAGTGGGTCGTGACTCTCTTACCTCCGTTCGCACTTTTGTCTGGGTTTCTTTCTTCAGGCTCAACTTTTCAGGCAATTCTCTACTCAACCCTTCAACAGAAAGAGGAGATAGCAGATCATTTGAAACATTTTGAAACTATTTTGAAACCATTTTGGAAGATATCAGATATCATTTGATCAGGTTTTACAACCGTCGCTGCCCAGTCGCTGGCCATAGCCAATCAAGCGCCTTGACCTCCTGGAATCCGCTGAACCCGCCCAACTCGATACCTTGCGGAACCATTCTTTTCACCTCTCAGATCTTCTTTGGCTGAGAAGATCCAACTTTTTGACTTATAGTTTTTAGTTTTTTTGGCTCTCACCCATTTTCACCTCTTTTCACCTCTTCCTCTTGATCCTCTTGACTGTCTATCCTTTCGACCATTGTTGCATTTGTAGCGTTTGGCGGCTGCGTATGTGATTCTGTTGTCCATCGGTGTTTGGTCTTACCGTCTTACCTGCTCATATTTCCTTCTGGTTTCTGGCTGAGTGCCGCATCCTTGCAATGCCCGATTGTTTCGTTCTGTGCCGTTTCTGTTTGGCTACTGCTCTACGCCTCTAGGCCTCCAGGCCTCTAGGCCTCTAGTTTCAAGTTTTGCTCCGAGCCTTGTAGTTTCAAGTCGTCCACAGTTCCGCCCGTCAAGGGGAAAGACCGGGAAAGAAACGGTCGATTGACGAACTGTTTGTGCGAAACAAACTGGGACCACGGGACCACGTAGTTGTCGCCAGGCCAAAATCGGTCCCGTGGAATGACCGCAGCGTGCAATTTCTCTTGCTCTCTCTATGTTTTCCACCCGTTCACATCGTTCACCACCTTGGTCACCTTGTTGGTCGTTCATGATTGCATTGTCCAGGTATGTTACTCCACGTAAGTTTTGGCATGCACCAGGATGCAGTGTGCCATCTACCTGGGCTTGGAAATTCATACTACTAGCAACTTGGTCCAATGATGTCTCAATGATCCAATGTGAGTTCCTCAGGTCCAATGATCGGTTCATCATGCTTTGTCATGGTTCATGGTTCATCATCGTTCATCATGGTTCATCATGGTTCATCGTGCATCGGTCTGCACCGTTCAGCTATGTCCAGTCCTCAGGAAGACGGGCCAGATCTCATCCAAGCCTTTTTGAACACGACTTCTACAGCCCAAACCGATCTTCTCACGCTGACTACTGCAGACTTCCGGGGCGATGCAATGGTTCCAGGCGAGCCGAAAAGAAACAAAAAGAAACAAAAAGACACTCTGCAATGCAGTATAATTTCTGAAATTGTTAAGAGATGTTGAGAGAGATAATACAAGAAACTCTCAACAATTCTGATTTTGTTGAGAGCTTTCAGAGTTTGAGAATCTGTTGATATTGCCAATACAGTACATGTTAAAAACAATGCATAACAATACATTATATATATACATACATAGTTACATATTGTACATTATATTGCTTGAATATCAGGTTGAACTGCATTTGATTCCCTGATATCGCTTTGATCATTTTGATCCCTGTGCACCTGCTATAGTCTGCTATAGCATTGCTCTTGCACACTGCAACACGCTGAGGCAAGAGCTATGCCTACGCGGTTCTACAAACCTCAACAGAGGACTTCAACTGACTTCAACTGACTTCAACACGTCAGCTGTCAGGTGGTGCACTGAAGCGACAGGTCGTGACAGTGTTGAGTACGTCGAGTACGTCGCACAGTGTGACACAAGTTGTGACATCCTGATATCTCAGTACTCTGTGCAGGAAGAAATGATATCTTTGCAGTTGGCGCGTCCTGAGAACTTGAACCAAGCACTTGCCCTTGGAGCGAAGGCCGTGAAATCTCTCCCGCTACTTGACCTACTTAGGACTTAGGACCAACACTGTGACACTGTAAGACACTGGAATGCATTGTGAATCCACATTTCTGTTGCACAAAGTTTCACATCTTTGTCCTCATGTCTCTCCATTTGCAGGGTACACTTGCCAGATCTTGCCAGTATCAAAAAAGCAAATGGAGATCAAGTGGCATAAGTATCATACTTTTCGCCGAACTTCTACGAGAATTGTTCTGCATCATGGGTCTGCGAGAATTGCTCTCACTGCCCCACTTCGCCTCACACAGTGTCAGTGCATTGAGATTGTGCCACGGTGCATTGAGACACTTTTGACGTATAAAACGGGTTTGAAACGGTGACATCAAACATTTTACACACAATCTACACACATTTCACACACATTGCGCATCGTTGCGCATCGTTGCGCCTCGTTGCGCATCGAGGTTTGTGGCAGATGGACCCCCATCCGGTGGTTTGGTGCAAAGCTCTCCACAGTCGGGGTACGCTGTCACGACGTCCTTCTCTGGAACGACCTCCGCGTGGTACGATGAGGACGTGATCTGATTTAAAAAATCTTAAAAAGCGGTATACTCATAACTCATAGTACGCTTAAAATGGGAAAGCATTGGAAAGCGAGGAGAATGTGCTTTTCTTGTGGGCTTGTTTTGCTAAGCGACTTCAAGCCTTGCAATTTACAGTGGGTTTCTACCATTCAAATCCAAAGATATTCAAAGTTGGTTTCCACTCCAGTCATGTGAGCCCTTTCCACTTGACTTTGAGCCAACATGAAACACCTCAAAAATGCCTAGGTGAACGTCCAAACAGACTCATACATATGTCATATGTCTATTTCCGCGGAATGTTGACCAAGACACCAGGGCATTAAGCATCATTAAACGCATGCCCAATCCAGATTCATTGTACGTGAAAGTAGGGTAGACGCAACTTAACAAATTGTATGCACAGTCATGCAGATAAATTGTATGTGGATAGTCATGCCAATCATGCAATACTCCAAATCTCGCTTGGTCGTTGAGTCTGGTCGAATTCTGTTCACGCTCCAAAATATTTCACATATTGACATATATATATATATACGTACATATATATATGTAATATAACATAACATAAAAAAAAAACACCTTTTATTAATCTCTGTGAACGAGCTGACATTTCAATTTGATCGTCCGAGGCGAGCAGCCTCACATTCGCCTACTACTTGCTGCCTTTGAGGCAGATGCTCAGCAGTCACAGGAGTCACAAGCCGGAGACAAGCTGATAGGATTAGGATAGGCTGATCGGGTATAAGATCAGGCAACACATGAGAGATCATAGTTGATTGATGTTGATTGTAGGACCAAGTCGATGGCCAAAAATATTGGGGATGATTTGGATCAAAAATCATCTCACAGTTGAAAAAGAACGTATTAGTTGGGGATTATTTTTTTCTTGCCATTTGCGTGAGCCAAGGAATATTACCCTCACCTCGGACGGGAATGGAGGCCGAGCATGTTGACAAGGAATGGACAAGGAATGGAGACGGAATGGACAAGTTGAGGCCTATAGGCCTAGGATAGGCCTAGGAAAGGAAATGGCAGGCGTATGGCAGGACGCGAAGCCAGCCTTGCGTCTGAGGCATTTTGGTCGATGGTACTTTCCGGCCTCCTGATGTCGCTGCTCGACCTGGTACTCTGCAGTGGACCTGTCAGACCCGTTGATGTTTTTCAGCCTTGTCTCAATGTCTCAATGTCAAACTTTGAATTCCAATATTTTTCAACGAAGTTTTTATCTACAAAAACATGAAGTGTTCTCGTTTTTTGAACTGAGGAATGGCTTGACACCCGCAGCCCGATTCATTGGTCAGCTTTGGGTGGATTGTTCCTCACAAACGTCTCGGATCCATCTGCCTCACAGTGGGAAGTGCAGGCTCCGGCAGCCTCCAAAAAACGCCGTGAAACGCCACTTGAAGATCCTTAACGCTATAGTCTTGATCGGCTCCAGCCGTCCAAATATCTTGGACTACTCTCTCTTTCGTTGCTGAATGTCAGTTGAATCACAATTCCAATGTTGGGATTTGATATGAATTGATGGTATCAGTCATGTTTGATCATGTTTGCACACTTTGTTTTTTTTGGCACACTTTCCCCTTTGTGTTTGAAGTTTCTGTGCCAGATGGCGCTTGGCAGCTATGTCATGGCTGTGGTCGCTCGCGACCGCTTAGGAGTGGGCAGTGACCATACCAGTGACCGTGCTCATGGTGATTCATGATGACTTTAAGCGCTTTACGTACCCCAACTATTCACTAGGTACCATTCTTGACAATTCATGGCACAGTTTATTCACATAATGGGTACTTACAATGAAGTACAAATTTAATAGAGTGACTACAACACATTTCCAACTAATGAAGACTTTGGCTAACAACGGGCTCATAGCCACCAGTTAGTGAGCATTAAATAAATGGAAGAAACTAGTTGGGACACTTGCTGCCCAGAAAAAAAACTGACTTGCTGGGACGATCCAAGCAGAGACACCACGAGCTTGATGAAAGACAAAGAAAAGAAAGAAGAGAAAGAAGACGACAAAGAAATACAAAGAAGACCTAAAGAAGACCTAAAGGTGTCAAGGTTTAGAAGAATCTTCCGAAACGATCTGATCTTCATCGAACATCCAGAAACGCCAGGAGCGATCTCAGCTGCGTTTACCCCGGGACCTCTGGTGGAATCACCTCCAGGCCGTTTACCCCAGTGTAGCAATGTGTTTTTTAAGCGCACAATGTGAGGCCTTCCACCGACTTCCGCTTGAAAGTACTTGGTCTTTTCGAAGCTTCAGAGTTTCAGAGTGTCGTTTGAAGTTCCTGATTTATTTTTCTTTTCATTTGTTTTATCTTTTTGTATCTCATCTTTTTCATTCTTTTTCATTCTTTTTCATTTTTTTACTTATTCTTTTACTTCTTTGTTTTCTTCATTTTGTTTTACTGTTTTGTAATGTTTACCTTGTTTTGTTTTCTGTTTTGTATCTTCTTACCTTGTCTTTTTCTGTCTTTGTCAGGTGGTTTGAGTCCCGCAGCTGCCGTGTCGTCTCTGGACAGCGCCTTGTCCAGTGGCGATGAGACCGTGATCCTCGGGGCGCTGAACGCCGTGTCCTCGCTGTCCTTGGTCACTCGAAATGAAGAAACGCAACGAAGACGTGGAAAAAAAGGTGGAAAAACGAAAGGCAAAAGAAAAAACGCAAAGACACACATTTAAAAAAAAAACATTCATAAATGTTATTCGAAGATCATATTTTTTTTTCATAAATCACATAATCACATAAACAATGAAAATAACAGGACCTTGCTGACAGGATTCAATGGAATTAGGAAGAGTCAGGGAGAACAAATGAACATGGAACGAACAAATAGTGTGACATTTAGAGTTGATTTGAATTATATTTCGGTAAGGAATATTCAATGAGATCAACGAAGGGATTGCGAGCAGTCGGAACAGGTTCCAACGTGATAACAGATCGCTTGAAATGTTTTGGATGTGCAAGCAGTGCAAGTAACATGTAGAGGCTGTAAAGGACTTGTAAAGCATGTCCATAGGTCCATAATGGTCCATAGTTCAGAATGGCTTTGGCTCTGGAGCATGGAGAGACCAGCACCGGTCGTCACATAGGATGTCGCATCGCACTTGTCATCGACTGTCATCTTGTGTCACATCAAGTGAATATTCGGTGTCATGAGGCCGAAGGCCAAAGCCGGTCCAAAATCCAAAGCGAAGATGTAGAACATAAAAAAGAACATGAACCCCTTGCAACCGAGTTACTACCGAGTTTTTCTTTTTTATCAAGTTATCTTGGATAGTTTTGTACTTGCAATGCAAGGCAAGCGATGATCCGACGGAAGTGGCTCAAGCGACTGCCAAAAAGATGGAGGCGGAGACCTTTTGGACTTGTCCTTTCAGATGTGAAGATAAATGAAGACAAGGGAAGATTTCAGAAGGTTTCAAACATGTTTTCAGAGTGAAAACATTGCCTTTCAGATGTCATGAAGCCTTCAAAACATTATAAGAATTATAAGCTTATTATAAGCTTATTGCCTTTCTTATTGCCTTTTCCGTCTTTCATTTTATATTCCGTTTTATTCATTTTATTCATAAAGAAAAAGGGCAATAAGTTTTCTGCTCTATTTCCTTCTATCATTTTATTCAAAAGTTTTCTGCTTGGCTTGGGCCGGAAATCACTGCTCAGGCCCTGTCTTCAGCCTCTGGGGTCATCGGATCTTCTTCGGAAAGCCCTTACCTTAGAATTGCTAGCAATGAATCTTCTTCGGTTGCTAATGAGTTGAACGAGTTGCAGCCGGTCATCATGATTTTCACAAGTTTCTTATTTTTTACACGCTTCAGATGTTATTCAGATGTTATTCAGATATTATTCATATTATTCATATGTTACAACTCGTCAGTCTTTGAAAAAGAGATCAACAAACTGAAAGCTGCAGCTGGCTGCAGCTGCTGGTGGCCTTAGTGGAGACGTTGCCATGCGTTGCCGTCATGGCGAGGTCTTGGACAGTTTGGTGATGTCGCCAGCAACATTTTGAAGAGCGAAGGGAGTGGAGCGAGTGGAGTTGCGAGTGCAGAGGTGGCAGACCAAGCGGCCGGAGCACTTGGAAACGCTCTGGACGCTCCTCGATCCAACTGGCACATGATACCAGCGACTTACCGGGCTCTTACACATTTGAGTCTGGTCTATGCTAAAACTCTCCCGTTGGCTAGAGGTTTGAGAATCCCACTGTCTACATGAACCGCAGAGTACTCTGGAAGTCAACTTACAAAAGTTGCAGGTTTTAATCTAGGCTGAAAGAATCTGAAAGACCTTAATGTACCCCCTGAATGTACCACCATGGAATTCCAATGAACATCTTGGTATGATACAGCCCCACGATGCCCCATGGGCGCAACCCGAACCAAGGCAGCTACAGAAGGCTGGAGCAGATGGTGCCAAGAACATTTGGGTCATACCGTATATGGTGACCATATATGGGTCATCAGAACTTTCTACATTCTTTTCATCCTTTCATCCTAGACACCAATATATTCAAAATATACTTTACATAATACGTATACTTTGTCCTTGTATCTTCCGAGAATCTTCGAGACATTGCTTTTCTGGTCCATTCATCCATTCATCTTTCAAGATTCGGGATGCAGTAAACGTGAAACATGCATTGCCGACATTGCCGACATTGCCGACATTGCCGACATTGGGCATGACTCGGCATAACTTTAGGATGAAAAACCAGTGCCGCCCGCCTTGCGGTGCTTCCGCAGAGCTTCCGTGGTGCCAGGTGTGAATCCAGCTGCCGCAAAGTCATTGCTGGGTGCCGCCACGTCGGTTGGTGACAGTTTCTCCTCCGATACCTCGACCTCCTCAATCGCTCAAGGTGCAAGGTCAGCCCAGTTGCGCGTTTTGGTGCCTTGGATGCCTTGGATGCCTTGTGGCCAATGCTGAGGAGTGTGTGGCACCAGTGGCACAGTGTTGCCCTTTTCTGTGGCAATTCAACGCACTTTGTATAGCAATTGTAGCCTTAATTGTAGCCTTGTAGTGTTTGTGGTGTTTGTGTTGTGTCAGGGAGCATTTTGTGTCACGTTGCTCGAAGCTGCTGAGCCCGCAGCGCTGCTAAGTTCTCCAAACTCGGCAGCGCTTTGCTGCAACAAGTACCAGCTGGCTCAACTTCCACCGTGTCCACAGTTGAGGGAGGCAAGGGCACCGATACTTGACTGCAACAAGGTGCAACAAGGTGCAACTGCCGTGGAAACATGAATGATTCTGAAGCGTTTTGAATCATTGTCATGTTTGTCATTGTTTGTCACCTTTTCCACACTTCAACCTGCTTTCCACACGATGCAACGCTGGCCATGTCTTTCCCATGTCTTTCCCATGTTTTTTCCCATGTTTTTCCTACATTTTCATAACACGATACATCACGATACATCACGATGCATCACGATGCATCACGATGCATCACGATGCATCACGATGCATCACGATGCATCACGATGCCACACCTGTGGCCACACCTATGCCACACAACTTTGAACACTTTCGTTACACGTTCAGGTGAACAAAGTGTCACACTTTGGTGAAAAAAGGGTGAAGTGTTTAGGAACTAACTTTAGGAACTGTACACAGAGTGTTACAACATGTTACAAGAAATTTATTTAGGAAGATGTTGAAACATACTGCTTATATGTATATGTTTATGGCCACACCTTTCACCTGAAAACACCTGAAAACACCTGAAAACACCGGAAAACACCTGAAAACACTTGAAAACTCTAAACATCTCTAAACATCTCTAACCTCTTCACATCTCTTCACCTCTTCTCACCCATCACTATCTTGAAACCATTTTCACCTTGAAACCCATCTCTAGCCTCTTCTCAACTTCGTAAAGGTTTCACCATGATTTTCACCTCAGGCCATCGCAGTGGCCAAGGAGGACGCTGCAGCGGCGGCCGCCAGCGGCCTGTCGTCCGGCGCCGCCCAGGCGGTGAAACGTGCCACGACGTGCCACTGAAACGTGCCACGACGTGTATCACGTGTCACTGAAACATGTCACGATGTGCCGTGCCAAACATGGCGTTGTTTCACAACAACGTGGTGTTTTTCTCATGTTTTTTCTAATGTTTTTACCATGTTTGACAAGCTCTTTTTTACCATCTTTACCATCACAACTTCTGCATGTTCCTTTCGAAGGAGGTTTTGTTTACGCTTTTGAAGAGCACATGTGGTGAACACGCCGTTCACTGTATACAGATGTAAAAAGATGTGTAAAAAGATGTGTAAAAAGATGTGTAAAAAGATGTGTAAAAAGATGTGTAAAAAGATGTGTAAAGCTGTCAAGGTCAGTGTCATGTAATGTCTTCCCTCTATAATTCTACGCCCTCATTCCCAGTCTTGCCCCATTCGGATTTTGAGTCAGGAAGAGGCCTTGCATTATTGTTATTTTCAGTTTAATTCTAGTCCAATCAGATTTATGAATGTTTATGATTTGAAATTTATGATTTGAAAATTAATCAGACAAATCCTCTGTTCTTCTGCGTTTTGTTTTCTTCCATTTTTTGTTTCAATTAAAAGCAAATATATAAAAACACACAAGCAATCACAAATTGAACCGTAAACTTGCCGTAAACAATTCATAAAAACAGTGGTAACAGTGGTTGTTTTCTTTTGGATTAATTTTATATTAAATCGTTTTTTTCCAATTCAAATCATTATTAAAAAAACAAAAAAACAAAAAAGACATATGCCGAATATGCCTAGCATGCAGACTCTTAACATTGGGAATCCATGTGCTCCTAGTGTCAGCCTTGTGCACTGCTCGTGCAGATCCCTGGTGGTGGACTCGGAGCACGGCTGCGAAGGCTCCAAGGCGACTCCTGTAGCACCATCGCTGCGCAATCAACAGACTTCGTGGGCAGCACTCTGGGCTGCACAGCCGACGTGAAATGAACACCATACAGAACCTGAACATAGCTGAACACTTTTGCAGGGAACCTGAACATTGTGAAGGAATTGAAATCCTTCCATGGTGTACCCCAAGAGAATGAGGGGGCTGGGCCCCGTAAAAAAAATAAAACAAATCGAGCAAATCTAAAATAAAATGGGGTCAGACCCCAGCATTTTATTTTCTGGGGTGCATTTTATTTTTTGAAGGGGGCCCAACCCATCAACTTAGCAGAGATAGCATGATAGCAAAGATGCACAGCTGTGAACGGTCTGATCATTCTGCAAAACCATCCAGAGATTTGGAATCACTTGGACATCATTTAAATATGTGGAGCATATGAATTCATTTAAATATATGATATTGTAATCTATCTCATCAACAACTCATAAAATTCACAAGACTAAAAGACATAAATTTTCCAAGACTAAAAGTGTTATAAGATGCTATATAACAAAAAGGAAACTAACTCTTGAAAAAATAAATATGAAACACAATGACAAATAAAGATGAAATGATCGTGAGTAAGAACGATAATCCTAATGTATAACAAAAATGCTAGAGATGAATTAAGTTCTGAAACTGTAATGATTACGCATATCATACTGTACAAATGTCTGTCAACGATCTAAGGAAATATAACAAACAATACACAATACACACAAAATAAAAAACAATGCCGGGGCCTGACGTCCAACAGTTGCCAGGTGGGAGGCCCGACGCCATATTCTCTTTGTGTTTGCCCAGTGTGTTTTGCTTGGATTTTCCTATCTTACCTTTTTGACCCCTATGTCCTATCATTTTATTATATTTTATTGACATTTTGTTCTTAGACCCCTGCATTTCATTTTATTTTTTAGGGGTTCCACGCCACCCCCGGCACCACACGGAGATATTAAAATTATTTACTGTAGAAAGAAGAAGTGGCGGTGGCACGTGGTAGTTGATGGAGTTGAAGCCATGACGGCCATGAAGAGAAACTGAAGTATGGTCACAGGATCTCACCAGCCAGATTTAGCAGGCAAGATTTGGCACAAATGAATAGAACTGACTGTAATGACGTAAATGACGTGAGAGTGCCATGTTTGTCATAGGTAACATCAGGTGACCAAGGCATGATTTTCGGCCAAGGCAATCCATTCACCTATTTGCAGTCCAGCTACTCGGCTTAGACATTTTGTGTTTCCGGTGACAGCGGTGACAGCGGTGACCAGCTGTGACAGCCACCATGACCACTGTGACGAATGCCCTGCTCGACTGATCTCGACTGCAGGTATCGGGCAAAACGCGTATGTGGAAAACTCTGCAACTGTGACAACCCTGGAGATCAAGCGATGCGACTCCTTGGTTCGTCATTCCAACTGGGACCCTCCAATCGCTCTCACACTGCCACTGTTGCTTGACAGATTCACAACTCATTGCTTGACTCATCGCGGACTTTTTAAAATTCGGTGTTTCAGGATCAGCTTGACAGATTCTTCGATTCTTCCATGTTCCTTTTTCGAACTCAGCTTCATATGGGCAGTGTAGACAGGGACACGGGAGAAGGACACACAAGCATATCTACAAGTGCATGCACACACAGAACACAGAGGCACACATGCACAGGTGCTGATAGCTGATGGCTACACTCCAATTAATCAAAATTAATCAACATCTATATGGAACCCTTTGGTTCCCCTACGAAAAATGATCTGCACATGGTGGGTTTCCAGGTCTCATCTGTCTCATATGTTTCATATGTGTCATATCTGTAGGCTGACACATAGGCACTGTAGGCACTGTAGGCTGTCCTGCACCATTTTGCACCGAGGAATGCAGCGCCAGGGATTCCCCCAGAGGGCTACTCCTACGAGCCCGTCTGTGTTCGACTGGATGAGACGTCAACAGATCTCCCGAAACAGGCACCGATCTCGGGTCTCGGATCTCGGGATCTCGGGATCCGAAAAGAAAGGCAGGAAAACAACAAAATACGAACAACATACATATAATATACATATATATATGTAGCATTGTGTAGCAACATATACATGCATATATAGAACCATATGTATAGCAACATATAGCAACCAACTCCAGAATCATCACAACATCCTGAGTGCTACACTGTCATTAGCGCAGCTCGTACAGGCTGCATGATGCCACATCATGCCACATGAGTAATGCCGAGTAATGCGCCCGCACAGGAGTGGACCACGGACTCTATGACTTGGCTCTTGCCAACTTCCTACGATGCCACAACCGTAGAATGCTTTGCAGCAACCGGTGGTGGTTCCTATGCAGCGATCTATATCCCTGTGAAGCTAGAAGCCACTTTCACCAGCACGACAGGTACAACTACAAGAACATACATGACAACGGAGACATCAACATCTATACCGGCCATCCCTGCCACAGACGATGGTATGGTGGTTGGAGTGACGCTGGCAGCTGTCGCACTGATAGTGGTAGTTTCTGTCATCGGTTGGCAGTGCTATGTGGGCAATGTCAAGGTCCAGAAGCCTGAAATGCCGCAGAAAATCATGAAACAGGTCTCCGAAAATTGCCAAAAGATGAAGGATAAGATGAGGAAATCCAAGGTTGGCATTGAACCCTCCACAGAGCCAAAGGAAGCTTGGGAAAGCAAGCCGCAGGCTTCTGGTAGAGCACAACAAGATGCTGCAGATCATTTCTGGGACTGGGCCAACGACTTGGTCAAAGAAGGTCAGGGCACTCCATCTGGACCACCGAGCAAAGCCTTCTCGGTGCGTTCCAAGTCTGGCAGCCCTCCGCACCTGCCACCACGCTTTGCTGTGCCAAAGCCATCTGTTGAGAAACAAGAGTATTTCCAAAACTTCGCACAAGAACTTCGAGATATCGTATCAGCTGGTATGCCTGGCATGATTGCCGACTCTCCAGACTCTCCAGCAGATATCGTTCCTCCCCCACCTCCCAAGCGATCTGTGCCAAGTGCACCACCTCGACCACCCCCAAGTCCTCCACCATGGGTGCGGGAGTCAGCCGTGCTGTCCACCTTGCCACCTCCAATGGTCAACGCAGAGAAGATCGAAGTTCGAGTGGACCAGGCCTTCTCGGATTGGAAGAACGACTTTGCCGTGGCAACTTTGGGCTCTATGGGCTCTCTGGGTTCCTCGTTGGGCTCCTCTTTGTCTCTGGCCAAGTCGGCTCCTGGAGTTCCTGGAACTCCTGGAACTGAGAACCCCCCACCGCCACCGCCTCAGCCGAGAGAAGTGAAGCAGCTGCCAGTGCCACCTCCTCGACCCGGTCGACGGGCACGAGCTCCACAGAGCCCCACCCGGGCTTTGCCGAGTCCACCAGGGCCATCAGGGCCATCAGGGCCAGGGCCATCGCCAGGGACTTCGCCACCCAGTGCTCCGGCCGCGAGCGGCACCGAACCGACTTTAAGGTCCACTGCCAAAGCTCCTCCTCTGCCTGTTGCAGCAGCCTGATGGCAAAAAAGCTTCCAGTAAGTTATTGTGCAACATTGTACAACAATCTACAGCATATCAATTTTGCACTAGAATGGCATAATTCCTATCGATTCCTCATAATTGCATAAGTCGCAATGTCATGAAAGTTTGCTCAGGACCCAAATCACTCCATCGCACCATCGCACCATCGCACCTCACCTCAGATTGACAGAGATTGACCAAGGCAATGGTTGGCAATCTTCCTATGCCTCCACTCCCGCCAAGAGAGGCTTCGCATTCGTCTCTACCGCTATCACCTCCATCCTTCAAAGAAGGATCTCAGCAACCCAGCTGCAAGGGACAACTCTTGGAACAAGGGAACAACACAGTGTCTCTGATGGGGTGATTCATCTCTAAAGCATATTAAAACAAATTCAAAACATATATGCATACTATTGGGCAAAAGTCGTACACGAGGCGTAGTGGGGATCACAGTCAATCATGCCTTGACATCAGGCGATTCGCAGTGTATCACTTTGAAGCGGATCAAAACGGCGTGGTAACACATTGTCATATCCTTGTGCGGGCAGCAAAAACTGCCAGAACAATAAGAGCACTGGAAGAGGATCATGGTGTGGACGCTTTGATCCATGTCCAAACAGAGAAACTTCGGTACACGTAACGACATGCTGCTATGATGAGCGTTATGCTGAGTGCTTGATATACTCCCAAAGAGACTGAGCTTCGACTGAGCTTCCTCAAACATGCAAAAACTAGTTGCCTAGCTTTCCACAAAGAATGTTTTTGCAAAGATTCCCAAAGGCGAGATAGCTGATTCGTACTGCATGACGCGCCAACCATTCGCAGCAGAACGCTATAGCGCTTGTAACATTAGATGGCCCCATAGTTGGTCATAATGGCTCAGAACTTGCCACGTCCAAAATGCAATATTTTTTAAAGAGAAAGTTTTGCATCACTCAGCCACCTTGCGAGAGTGGCTCAAAATATTTGCTTTTGCTCTGAGTGATTTGGGGTGGTGAATGGGCTTTAGAATGGGCTGAGCAGCTGTGTTGACTGTGTTGTTGCTTCCGCTGTTTACACAACTTGCCATGAGCTATCGAGATCTATCGAGGTTATCTATGGCAGTGCCGAAACACCAGCCACTTCATCCACCGCTTCCCAAAGGCACAGTCGATACAGTCGAGTGATTTTTTGTGGAATGGTTTTCTTGAAGATTGGAGAAAGTTTCCAATGGATTTTTTGATATTTTTTGTGAAGTGGTTCGGATTCCAAGACTTTGGAATTTCGGGCAGCTCGAAGTTCATCAAAGCTGCGAACCCCAGGCGCCCCAATAGTTGAGCTGCCTGGTGCGATGGACAGTGGCTTGGATTGCGCTTTGTCAACATCAACTGTGTCAGACTGTGTCAGCTTGTCTGGTGCCAATCAAGAGCAATACTTTTCAATGGCTCGATTGCCTTTTTTCCTGCTTTGTTGTCAGCTTCGTATCCAAAATGACTCCTTTGAATCACAGTGTACGGCTCCTTGATCCATCTTGATCCATCTTGATCCATCTTGATCCATCTTGATCCATCTTGATCCATCTTGATCCATCTTGATCCTTACTGGGTGATTCCCGTTCTGCAGCAGGTGGACAGGTTGAGAGTGAGCGCACTTCGACAGATTGAGTTGACGTAGATAGTTGAGTCATGTTGAGTCCGTAGATCGCTTTAGATTGAGTTGACTTCTGTTGCAATCTTTTAGATTGGAGTATTGTAGTTTTCTAGATGTAGGCAGTCATAGATTACAGGTATGGATGTATACTATTTAATTTGTATCTAGTTGTATACTAAGCTGAAAACACATGATTTGAAAGGAGATTGCATCAAGAGATGACAAATGATATGTCAATATCTGTTAATATCTCTGACCTCGTCCGATTTGTCCTCAGATTTCATTTTTCAAATCGTCTATCTGAGTCTGTCCTTTTTCAGTCGGCTCTGTGGCTCTGTTGCTCTGTCTCACCGGCCCTCGCGCAACACGTGGCGACGGCTCGACTCGACACCGCGGCTTCGCCGAAAAAGTTTGAACAGTTCAAATGTTTATAAAATACTTTTGAACAGTTCAAATGTGCAGTTTGAAAGATTGAACAAATTGGAGAAATAGGAAAATTTACTGACATTGGCATGTGCACAGCATGTACACAGAATGGCACCATGTGACAAGAAAGAGTGAGTAGAGTGCACAGAACACTTCAGGGATCAATTACTGCTAGTTTTCAATCTAATAGCAGATGCAAGAAGTCATTAAATTCCATTGAGCTGTGAATGCGATATTCTCATCGACAACCGCACTCACTCAGCTTCACACAGCTTCACAGAGCTTCACACAGCTCTCAATCGCCTGAGTTTGGATCAAACAAGGCCCGGCAGCGCTTCCTCCAAGTTGCTCGAAAAGTGGCCATGTTTCCAGGGGCAGTAACCGCTTTCCTTGCGATCTTCCCCTTCTTCGTCTTGGCTGAGGTGCGTGTGCCATGCCGGGTCGAAATTTGCAAATTGTGGTGAGGAATTCTTGTGAGACATAAATGATAAATGATTACAAGTGTTTGTTCAGAGACAAGACTGTCTTCACCGCAAAATGAAAATGAGATCTGTGCGTTTCTTTTTGAGTTGCTATCAAGATCGAACAGAATCATTGCAAGAGCTTAGTTTAGACTCTGGATATATAGATATGGATGAGAAAGCCTTGCGAAGAAATGAGGGCCTGGCGGGCCCGGCCGCTGTGCTGTGCGGCCATCAGGACACCGACACCACCGCCTTTCGTGGAAGTTTTCGAAGTCCCAGCATCGAGGGCATCCAGGAGCCCACGGCAGAACAGCTGACGTGCTCCGGCTCTGGTACTCTGCCACGAGAAGCCCCCGTCGCTCTTAGCAATTACTGCTTGGGTACTGAGGATAATCCCTTCCCCCTAATACTAAACCCCCCATCCCCAAATAATAAACACCTCAGGTAGTTTTTATTATTAAGGGGGTATTTATATGTATTTCTTATTAGGGAACCCTATTAATAGATTTTAACACCTTAAAAATAACAACTATTTTTTCCGATTTCAAAATCAATTAAATTTCCTTTGATAACGCAATTAAAATATTGCCAAAAATTGGATTTCGAAGCGGGCCCTAATAATAAATTCAAAACCATAATAAAAACTTTTTTTTCCGATTTCAAAATCAATTAAATTTCCTTTTATAACGCAGTTAAAATATTGCCAAAAATTGGATTTCGAAGCGGGCCCTAATAATAAATTCAAAAGCATAATAGAAACTATTTTTTCCGATTTCAAAATCAGTTACATTACCTTTTATAACGCAATTAAAATATTGCCAAAAATTGGTTTTCGAACCGGCCCTAATAATAAATTCAAAACTTCAATTATCCGCCGACCCCGGCCTTCGCCAAGGCAGGGGCGGCGCCTGGGACCACCGGAGGTGTGGAACCTGCTTTGTCACGGCCATGGCATTCACATTGTCCAAGGCTTCCACCAAGCCCTGTGGCTGTAAGCTTCTGCTGTTCCAGGGTTGCAGCCTGCCCTTTGCCTGCACATAGCCCTCTGTTGTTAGGACATTCAAGTCGCCGTTTGCCAGCCTTCAAACCCTTAAAACTCTTCAAATTCCAGGGTTGCAGCGTGCCCTTTGCCTGCACATAGCCCTCAGTTGTTCGGGCGTTCAAGCCTGCCGTTTGCCAGGCTTCAAACCCTTCTAACTCTTAAAACCCTCCAAATCCCTCGCGGCAGCTTCCACCAAGCCCTCTGGCCGTCAACCTTTGCTGTTCCAGCATTGGCGTGCCCTTTGCCTGCACATAGCCCTCTGCTGTTGGGGCGTTCAAGCCTGCCGTTTGCCAGCCTTCAAACCCTGCCGTTTGCCAGCCTTCAAACCCTTAACATCCTCCGTTGGGGCATTCGTTTGCCACACTTCAAACACTTAAAACTTTTAAAACCCTCCAGATCCCTCGCGGCAGCTTCCACCAAGCCCTCTGGCCGTCAGCCTTTGCTGTTCCAGGGTTGCAGCCTGCCCTTTGCCTGCACATAGCCTTCTGTTGTTACGGCGTTCAAGCCTGCCGTTTGCCAGCCTTCAAACCCTTAAAACCACCCGTTGGAGCATTCGTTCCAACACTTACAACTCTTAGACCCTCCAGATCCCTCGCGGCAGCTTCCACCAAGCCCTCTGGCCGTCAGCCTTTGCTGTTCCAGGGTTGCAGCCTGCCCTTTGCCTGCACATAG
>Ga0126342_10002501_pt1 | contig 28772 bp, 24 predicted proteins | sample Cyp1metagenome_FD_92528 | JGI IMG/M metagenome (GOLD analysis project Ga0126342, IMG submission 92528) | Coral microbial communities from Lord Howe Island, Old Settlement Bay, Australia - Cyphastrea 1 metagenome | ecosystem: Host-associated > Invertebrates > Cnidaria > Coral ... | reverse complement strand
TATGTATGTATGTATGTATGTATGTATGTATGTATGTATGTATGTATGTATGTATGTATGTATGTATGTATGTATGTATGTATGTATGTATGTATGTATGTATGTATGTATGTATATTATATAAAGGTGGGAAACCTGGAAATATGAAGTAAATATCATCGATACCATCCTGGAAACATTTTTCTACCTTTTTTGGGGTTGCCGGATAATTAGTACACATAGTTAGATGATGTTAGATGGGATTATAAACCAACTTATCAATGGGGTGGCCGCTTCCTGTGCTTGCTTTTGGAAATTCCCAGGAGCCGCATCATTTCTGGATTGCATCCCTCTTCCTCCAACTCAAATCTCCTCACTGCCATTGATTTTATATGGGTCAAAAGTCTCCCCCAAACATGGATGGTTCAGCCATGCCCCAAAATGATCCAAAGCCCTGCTTCTAACGGTTCCAAATGGTCCCTATTCCACAGCCATTTCCTCCACCTCCCCCGGGTGTCCTGCGGGTCGCAATACCTTCTGTGCACCCAGCACCAAAGCCATGGCTTCCAAGCCGCGCGAGAGATCCAAGCGAGCGATACTACCTGCGGCGGAGCTAGTGGCATTCTATCCTGGTACAGAAATCTTCATTTTTGCTGGGAAAAAAATTGGTTCCCTAAAACATGGATACCCCAAACCATTGCTTTTCCCGTTGATAAAGACCAATGATTGGGTTGATTTTTGGGTCCCAGTTTAGGAAACCTCCAAAACTAAGAACATTTGAACTGATTCGCCATGCTTTTCCAATTGCGTTGAGGTGACCTTTTGGGATCATCCCAGTGGATCCCCATGGGATTCCCAAACCCCCATGGGTTTCCCGTATCGTATATCGTGGGATAAATGCTCCCAGTCACTGGAAAATGGCAGTTTATAGTGGATTTTCCCATTAAAAATGGTGATTTTCCATAGTTATGTTAGTTATGTTGTTATAATCTATAAATTTATGAATGATAAGTATGACTAAGTATGATAGTGAATTTATAATTAAATTTATGAATTATTGACAAGTCCCCCTCCGGCTGTGGCATCAGTGGCATCTAGAAATGGCATGAAATGGCCACATTCACAGGCCAGACTTCCACGATTTTTGCGGAACTATCCATGCAGTTGGTCGACTCCAACCAAAAGTTGAACCATGTTGAACCGAAACCAAAACACATGTTCTAGGAATTTTCTCTTCCCCCCAAAACCTCCAAATCTCCCAACCAGTCCTCACCATTCCCAACCATCCAAAACCCAAGTTCCACCCGCCTTCAGAGGTGCCGGCGCGTGCTGCCATCCCAACCTCTGCCCATGGCCCCCACTGCAGCGAAATGGCTGGCAGATCCTTGGCGCGCCGCCGAGCACCGAAGGCGTCCATGAAGGCGTTGGCGGCGCAGTAGTTGCCTCCGAGATCGGACCGAAATCAGCCATTTTCTGTAAGGTAGTTTTTGAACAAACTATCCTATAATTTAATTGCTCACTTCATTTCCTAGTATCGTAAAGATATAGCTTCCTTGACGTTGCAGTTGGGGTTATGAATGGAGATAATCATGGATAAGTTGGTGATATATGGTGATATAACTGGAACTGCACCTGCAAGTAGATTGCGACAATATTCAGTCATATAAAATTCGGATGTAACATGTTCTAACACGCTTACATACGCTTACTATAAATCATTTGAGGCAACACACACACAAAGGACTTAAGCAAAACAAATTAGTACATTTGAATACATTTCACCAAGAAAGTCGACATTACCAACCACACTGGTCTGAAGGAGCAGAACTGGACAAAATTCGCCAGCAAACATGGGGAAAAGGCCAGCTCGAACGGGAACCCCGAGTCGCACATTTCCATGGGATTTCCAATGGATTTCCTGATTCTTCCCAACTGGGACAGGAGTATTGTAGAGTTCTGGAGCAATCAAATGCTTGGTGATAATGATAGTGCAGCTTAGTATTCACAACTGGATACTGCTTCTAGTTACTGGTATATGTTATCATGGGTATTCATGGGCTATGTCCAAGTTGCGAACATCTGCTACTTATTTTCCAACATTCCAACACCATGGGGGCCTTGTGCCACCGAGCCAATCATTGCGGCCACTGATGAGAACAGCCACATCTCCTGCGGTGCAGTTCAAATGGGAAATATGCTTGTAAGGTACCCCCAAAAAAAGTCATAGAAAACACGTCAAAGTCAGAAAACCAGGGATTCACTCTTAGATCCTTTTGGGGATCCTTGTGCGAAGGAGTGGGGCTATGACCTTCAACCGCGACGGTGATGTACAACAAAATTGTGGAGACGACCAATGAACCCGAGGATATAGTATGAGCAAAGATAGAGTTGGGGGCCAATTCATCTGAAGGGATTGGTTCATCCCCAATAGCATCCATTTCGATCAACCTTCTAATTGGCATGTCCAATCATTTATGACTCAACTCCGAAGCATTTCACTTTGTGGATTCAATATATTCAATGTTAGTGATCTTACAACCCGAATTTCACAAGGCCCGCAACATCTGGCGACCGAAGGGTGACGTCCTCCAAGGGGAGGGCCAACTCCACAGCTGCAGCGTGAAGATTCAAAGATCCGTCCACCTGGCTGCAACAACCATGGGCACCAGTCCCATAAGTAACATAAGGGGATTGCACCCGCCAAGTTTGGGCATTTTTTGAACTGGGAACAATCTGATTGACAGCTAGATCGAATCGATTTCTCCGAGTTTCTCCCCCCAGTAATTTGTCAGACACATCCACAAGTAGTCCCCCGAACAATGAAGAACAAGTTCACTTGCCACTATTTTACTTTAGGAGGATTGCGCGCTTTTGTGCGTCTTTTTGGGAGTTGCCAACTGGATATGGAACATTGCATCCGAATCATTTCTGGAGACATTTCCTATCAACTTGCCAACAGCCAATGAGGGTGGCATCTGAGGCAACACTTCAGCTGTTAACCGAAATGGGGACAGAACCAACGACATTCTGACAGCTAAATGGGTCCAAAATCTAGGATTATTCCAAATCGTTTTTGAACGACATATTAAAACCTTGGATTCTCGGCTTCCCAATTTGAACGAAACACCCAAGTCAACAAACACATTCATTCGTCCGTCACAGTCCAACCTCCATGATGTTCATTTTAGGAACTTAGAGGGGTCATGAGGGGTCTAAGTTTGGCGTACAAATAGATTGTAATTTAGTGGGACTATATCAAGATAGATGATATATACTAGCTGCTAGATTATCACCTCACTTACATCATACATCATCCCTTCCATATTGCATCGGTTTTCTGGGTCCATCCCCTCAACCCAACATTGTTGCAGGGCAAATCCGCACAACATACCAAGTGAACAGTGTATCAAAACCCTCTATCGTCCCCTTACACTGGTCAGTAGGGATTCCCAGTTCATGGATTATGACAAATTATGATAATCCCCAGCAGATAAATGGTACAGTATATATAATCCCCGACCTAAGCATCAACCAAAAGTTTGTGTTTTTCAATTCCCCAAGATTTTTCATGGCTCACCACCCAATTTTAAACATCTCTTAAACCATCTTACGCCACCTTGGCGGAGCAGACCAACTGCAGAGTTTCGCGGGTCATGTCCTTGATGAGTCCATCCTGAAACGCCGTGAGGGCTGTGTCCAGGGGAGATGGGATCCATTTTACTACAAGAAATTGGGAATATTGGATGGGATATGATGGGAGATGTTCTTTTTTCGAAAACTCATAATTGTAATTTAATCACACTTTTGGAAATTTGGAATATTTTGGATGTGTCTGAACATGTGGGGAGGTTACCTCAATTTATTTTCTAACAGGGAAACACATGATTAACCAGTCTGTGCCTTTTTTGGTGCTCCGAACATTTCAATTTCAGACAAACATAATTGGAGTGAACTTCAACACCCATGGGGACATGTGGGAAAACACATCAGCCATTTCGCTTCAATCCAGGCATCCGAAAGGGTTCCAGCTGCATGAACAATGCCCTTCACCTGGGCGGGGCCCGGCATCCCAGTGACTGATCCGTTTCCTACTCGTCCGAGGGTTACCCTCTGGTAAACTAACATAACTATGGAAAATCATCATTTTTAATGGGAAAATCCACTATAAATGGCCATTTTCAATAGCTATGTTAGTTTACCAGAGGGTAGCCCTGTACTCATCTTAAGTGGAGAGGACCATCCAGGGAACCCAGGGTCACCACCACCAATTTCCTGGGAGTGGATGGAACGACTGTCGGGAATTTTTCACATCCTGAGTCGTCAAATCTGACTCAGGCAGCGATGCCAACATGGCATCTGCTGGCACTACACCTGTCTAAATTTGTCTTCGAGGATGTCATTTCGCGCAGCTGATGCTTCGTGGATTTGAAAAAGGGCGGGCTTTGTGAAACGAACTTCGCAAGAACTGCAACCGTTTTCGGTGCAAATCATGCGTCTCAATGCATGGGACCGAAGTAGGGAAAGTCATCGTGTCAGCAGTCCCCACGTTGCATAAACATGCAAAAACTATTGTCCACAGCAGCACTATGTCCGCAGCCCGCCACATGATTTCTGCAGCATCCATTGGTGTTTCAATATTCTCTCTGCTTACGTTTGCTGTTGCCTCTCTGAGCCCCAGCCTCTACCAAGGTCCTCGCAACTGCTGCGTAACCACGCACTTCTGCCAACTCCAAAGGCGTATGGCATGCCGCTGTGAAAATCTCTCTGCTGCGGTTCAAAAACAAGCGCGACTGCTGCACATTACCAATTGAGCGCAGGTCGGTCTGGGCCCTAAATGTCAGCAGCAACTGAACCACTTCCAAGTAACCATTTCCAGCCGCAAAATGCAGAGGTGTTTCCCTCGTGACGTCTGATAAGGTGTTAGCCGAAGTGCCAGCCTGTAGCAAAATGCGGACCACCTCCAGCCAGCCACAGGCAGCTGCTGCGTGGATCGCTGCCTTTCCTCCGGTAATCTGGTCCCTGTCAGCTCCAAATCCCAGCAGCACCTGAACCAGCTGGGCATGGCCCAGCTCAGCCGCCTTCATCAGAGGCGTTGACGACTGATCTGCACCTGTGGGCACACCAGCCTCCAGCAGCAAACGAGCCACCTCCACTTGGCCGTGACCAACTGCTTCATCCAAAGCCTTGAGGCCTGAAGCTGGGTCCCCCTTGGCTGCAAGCAGCACACGAACCACTTCCAGGTGACCATATTTGGCAGCACGAGCCAGTGGAGGGATTGAGGTTGCTTGATTTCTAATGAATTTTCCTTTGCCCTCGTATCTGCGCCAGCTTCAAGCAACAATTTGACACACTCCAAGTGGCCAAAACGTGCCGCCGCATGCAACGCTGTCTCACCAACTCTATTTCTCTGATCTGGATACAAAGGTAAAGATAGAAGTCTCTCAACTTCCATCAAGTTGTTTGCCAAACATGCCATCCTCAGCTCTTTGCCCAGCTTACCATCATAAGAAAGTGGTAGCAATACAAGCTGGACAGAACCTGGTTCCACGAAATCCTCATCCGAACACACCCTGTGGTCTGAGCCGATGAACCGTTGGCGGAAGCGAGAAACGCCAGTGCGTTCGGCCAAGCACTGCTTCAGCATCTTCACTGATTTGTCAAAGTAAAATTCTGCTGGAAATTCTGCAAGGGTCTCCCCTGTGCCTGCAGAAATAATCCTCAGCATCTGGGAGACTAGAAAACTACAAAGGACCTGGAGATCTTGACCCCATCTGGAACTGAACGAATAATGTGGATGCTATGGAAATCTACACGGTTTTGAAGGTTCCTGCATTGAGATATCCAAGTGACAAATATGCGGTTCTCTGAAAATTTGGAAGCCCCAAATCCATTGTTGTATGATGGGAGGTATCCCCAACTTTGAAGCGAATGCGTATGTTGCCGCAGCTATCCAAGAAACCAGAACTAATCCCATCTTATTATCAGCTTGCTCAATAACACAAATTCATATACGATGGTATTTTGACCCGTGCTTGAGCCGGTGGATCTCGAGCAATGTGTGAGCTATCTGCGACAGTCCGATAGAAGGATGGCATGTGCATAGCTGTCTCTCAACATTGAGGAACCCGCCCAAATCAGCGCTCTTGCTTCTAAACTAAAAGAACGTGGTGGATATGGTTGGGTATGCGGCATACAGCGTATACATCTATCTATATCTATCTATATCTATCTATCTATCCATCTATCTATCTATCTATCTAACCAGTGGGTTGCTTCCCAGGTTTGTAGGGTACAATCTGCTGGTCCTGAGGGTTGAAGCCTACAGAAGTGGTACCCAACCTCACAGCCTTCCCACTACAAAACTGGGATCCAGGAAATGTTGGTCCTATAAAAATGGAACCCAGGGTCAAGAGGGTTCCCATGTTGGCATCTTAATTCCCATCCCATTTTTGGCTACCTTGGATCCCAATTTTTATAGAGCCAAGATGAAGTGACGGGACACAATGCAAAATGAAGTGACGGCCAAAATGAAAAGACTAGGAAAACTTAGGAAGACATTCCTGGGGACCTCAAGCCCCAACATTTTTTTGGAGCACTGACGGAGGATTCTACAGAAATCGTTCAAAACCTCATGAACCCAAAAATAGTTTCTCTACAAAAGATTACAAAAGTACATTGGGTTTTAACATAGCCCAAAAAGTCTCATCAACATGTCCCTACAAAAGTCTATTCATGCTATCTTCTAGTCCGGGAAATGGTCTATCTACAAGAGTTAGGGGTCTAAGGTGCCTCTACTTTACAAAATCCAATTCCCATAGCATTTTGTAGAGGCCTCAAGGCAAGCATGTTTGTAGTCGAAATTGGCACGGCGATGCGTATACGGCAAATGATAACCTTGAAGCCTCCATACACCATGTTCTGGTCTGATGGACATGCGATGATCAAAACTGATTCTGTACACAAAATCATCCTGGATCTTCCTGCTTTTTGTAGACCCCGATTGTGTTTTTTAGCCCACCACCAGCCGCCCAGGCAGTAGCCAGGGATCCAGTCAGTGACCATCTCTGACCCGCGACCATGTCATCTAGTGACAGATGGTGCGCTGGAAATTGGTAACATCATGTTTCAAAGTAGTGGGGACAATCAGTTGTTGACCCCAGAAAACGCGAAGCCCATATTTCCTAATTTGAAGGTCTTCTGATCTTCGATTGTATGTAAGTCGATTGTATGTAAGTCTTTCATAGGCCTTCTGTGCGTGTATTGTGCGTGTCAGTTCTTAGCATTCTTAGCGTCCTATGCGTCTCAATTTGGCATCTCAATTTGGCTAAATGCTGTTGAACCGTAGCCATTTGAGCCCTCTTCAGTTGGATTTGCCCCCATGGGGCTATGGATCAATACCTATCCATACCATTTTTAGGGAATGACCATCCATGAATCCCAGCTATTTTGATGTTCACCAGGGGTACAAGGTTTTGACACACTGCCAATGGATCCTCAAGTCAAACCCTATGGCCATGGCCGTCTTGGCCAGTCGTAACCACCAAGTCACTGCATGCTTCTGCTTCAGATCCGTGAAAACACGGCGCACATCTGCAACAGAGCCTCGGGGAGGTTCCCGGCAAAGTGACTTAAGTCACTGCTACTCACCAAAGCTAACATGGGATGTATGTGGATCATTATGGATCTATGAAAAAATTGAAGCGCATCCAAATTAAACGATTAATCATAGTTAAACCATTTCTGACCCCTTCATATTACCAAAACCTGTGCGTGCATTACTGCAGACATTCTCTGATTGATCCTGGGTGGCACTAGTCTTGAATTAGATAGGCATATCATGCCGGCTCAAACATGGGATAAGAAAGGGAGCATGAAACTGATACCAAAACCGTGAATTGGAGGCTGCATTTTTCGGCGACACGATGCTGAGGTCGTCATACAGTCTAACATGGCAATACTCAGGCAATATCCTGGCACCAAGAGATGTTTGATGGCGCACAGAAAATATATACCATCAATCATAAGATTATGTCATAAATTGTCATAATATTATCCCAAGAAATGTTGATACCCTCGAATTTTTCGGTTTGTGTTCCCCCGTCTTTTAAACATGTTTTACTACCAGTTTTTCCATGCTTTTCCGGTTTCAAACATGGCTCAAAAGGGCTAAAAAAAACGCGGTCACCACCGGTCACCGTCGTTTTTGGTGGCTCCGGGGTGCTGATGTCACACTTGGTCGCCGCAAAGGTGGCGTTCTCCATCTTCGACATCTGCCGCTCCAACTTGCGGAAGGCCGCCTGAGCCCATGGGTCGAAATGGCTGCCCCGAAGAAACAGGAAGAAACCCCAACAAGTCATTTGATAATTAATATTGGAAGGAATTATTCATCAGTTTATTAATCCTGAATCCTAACTATAGTCATTTCTGAGCCCGAATATATGAGTGGTTTAATGCTCAAAATGAGATAAAAAATGACAACATGACCGTTTTGTTGGGTGCAAATGATGAGGGTCAGCTCAGCCTGAATCGGTAGCATGACAGCATCATCAGCATCTATTCTTGGGGTATCAGCTTCACTCATTACAAGACCTCGATGATCTCGGTGAGATCACTGCTTGGTCACCAGGGATTTCATCCACATGCTACAAGTCTTCGCTTACCAGTCATCCAAGGAAACTGGACATTTCCATTCTCACCACCCTCTGGTAAATTAACATAGACCCTGGCAGTCATCGGGGTTGGAAGATTAGTTTCCATTAAAACTAGGCTACTTTCAGGGTCTATGTTAATTTACCAGAGGGTAAATCAAATAACCCAACAATCCAATCTGGGCTGAATTATCTCCTTTACCAATTTGACATAAGGACCAGATGGGGGTAGTTCCCCTACTAAGCATCATTTACGGTGACGTTAAGGTGCTCATGATTCATCATATTCATCCAGATCCAATGGGAGAGTTTTCTGCACCCCTGACACCCCTACCTTGGAATCTGCGGGTGGTTGTCCGCTTCGTGAGAGCAAGGCAAAGTGCCTCCGCAAGCCACTTTGGGATTTTGGACCATCTTGTGGGGAATGCAACCAGTCTACAATGCCTATACATGTCTATAGAATCATCGTACATCATTCATAGAACAAGGTAGCTATATATCAGATCTTGGATGAGTTTAAGTGTGTTTGGCGAGTACCGTGCATATATCTCTTTCAACATGGGTACCTACACCCAGTCGAATTCTTACAGTGAAATATGTTGCTCATGTTTGATCTATATTATTAATATGCTAAGGCATTTTAAGTAGCTCTGTATCAAGAACAATCATGAATTATCGAGTAGTGTCATTTCATATCATTCCCTTCCAACATCTATTTACCCTCTGGTAATTTAACATAATTTAACATAGCTATTGAAAATGACCATTAATAGTTGATTTTCCCATTAAAAATGGTGGATCTTTCCATAGCTATGTTAGTTTACCAGAGGGTAAAACATGGTAAAACCAAGGGAATCAAACCAACCTGCTCTGCGAAACTGCGGGGTTGGTCGAATTTCACTGAATCCTTGGGATCAACCCCCCAGTGGTGCCAGTGGCCTGGCACCCAAAGATGCCATCCACTCAGCAAAGACCAAGCCCAGCGCACCGGTGCCGCCGGTCACCTGAGGAGGTCTAGCCATGGTGGTACCCCCAAGAAAAACATAGAAAAACGACTTGGTTAACCTTTGGGCACCCCCATGACTTAGGAAATCTCCAGTTGAATTGGCGGAAATTTGACATCTTCGGTGATCTTCATGGATATGGATGTGGGTCAGGTTCACAGCTTTTCCTTTTTGGATTGACATCCCAACTACGGGATTTTTGTAGTAGGATTTTGGCACCGGATCGGGTACATTAATGTAGCCATCAATCATGGACACGACTTAACGGTTAATGGCCTATTGCAATGTAGAAAGCTTCCCACAGCTTTCTTGAGAAACCCATCCAATTATAGATAATAACATGTGGTGTAATTATGATGGGTTTCCCCCATCCAATTATAAAAATCGTATAATCTGCCATCAACCCGAGTTAAGCCCAGTTATAAACCCACTTACCCTCTGGTAAACTAACATAACTATGGAAAATCACAATTTTTCATGGGAAAATCCACTATTTCTATGGCCATTTTCAATAGCTATTTTGACATAACCAGGGGGTACCTATGGTTTGCCCAGCCCCTTTTGCAGCATCCCATGGCCCTTTTTTTTAGGACCCAGTAACTGCATAGAGCCCATCCGAGTCAAAACCTCAGGTCAAAAACGAGCAGCTCGGGCAGCCATTGGAAACCTCAAAAAAACCGCCATGAAACCCGTCATATACCGCCATTTATGGGGGGGTATATTCCTCTATATACTGACCATTGGCAGATATTAGTTGCAGTATAAATAAATAAATATATATATATATACTAACCATCGTCTCTATGGGATACTCCTGCGGTATCCAAGAGAGACCCATAGCCACTTGGCCGCCTAAGTGAGCCAAGTAGCTTGGTGCTTCCTTCTCGGCCTGCTGCAAGCGCTGCGTGCAGTCCACCAAGCGTGGCATCCACAGCTTCAGGCTGCCTTCCGGGAGCTAACTGGTCAACGCTGGTGATCATATGTCCCCAAGTCGTGGTGTTCTCCCAGTTATAACTGGATACACTTACTATCCCAAACACTCACCTGTTGCCATCTCTGAAATCTCTTGAACAAGTCTTGTTGGCTATCCCTATTCTATTCAAAGTATGGTTGGCTTTTGCACAGCCATTTCTTGACACATGCCTCTAACCAACTGAGCAGTGTGCAAAGACCCTCTGTCATTCCATTCTAATATATACTGTTTGGCTAAGAATTGAATCCCCATTTCATGGATTCTGATAATCCCAATATACAAAGGATAGCATAAACCCCCGACAATCGTCAACCAACCATCATTTATCAATGATTCCGATTGTTTGACGTTTAAAACCCAGCTAAGACATCTTGACCCCTTCTTTCAATAGCCTTTATAAATAGTTATATATAAGTTATAAATGATAGAGGTCCCTTGAAAAAAACACCACCGAAAATCCGATGGTTCCACCGAAATCCCAATCTCAATGGATTGGTTTCAGGGAATATTTACAGGAACACCCCATATTTCATGGGAAAATCGATGGTTTAACCTGTAGATTTAAACATATCTAAACCAATCCATTTCCTATCAGCTCCCACCTTCGCTGTGTCGTTGCGCCAGCTCCGGTTCTGAAAGGCCTGCGACTTGCTGCTGCTGGAGCAACTTCAGCTGCTGCGCCAGCTGCTCGGGTGACCTGGCAGGGACGCCAAAAAACGTGGGGAGATGTGGATTTTAAGAATGGATCTATGGTTGATATATGTTGATATGAGTTTATATGCGTTCATATGGATTAATAAGGAACATATTGATATTATATGATATTATCATAGACAAGTTGGGGATTATATCATACCAAATCCATTGTCTCCAAGAATATATCAATTATATCATAAATAGCTTGATCATATGATATTATATATATAATCATATTATATCTCTTGGATTGTGTTATGGCAAAGAATTCCCCCCGACACCAAGGTATCTTCCACACCTGCACACGGCATCTTCCAGGTCGAAGGTGGTGGCCGGTGCCAACTCCGGATGCTCGTTGCGGAAAGCCTGGCGCGGGCCGAGTTGGAATTGGTTGCAGACTCGATGCAGCTGAAGTCGGCTCAAACACATTAAATTATATGTACGGATATGTAGTTATATATAGATTAGATTAGATTAAGACTAAGACTAAGACTAAGATTAAGATTAGACTAGAAAAGAAAAGAAAGATAGATAATAGATAGATAGATAGAGATTTCTTTTGCGGGTTGCAGACTCAAGTCCTGGACTTGGATACTTTGGCGCTGTCGAACATGGTCGACTCAACAAACTGAGCCATCCTGACGATTTTGAGGAGACCAATCCTGACAAATGTCACCAATCCTGACCTATTTTGATCCCATGGTCTGGGTATTCCTCAGAAATCAACCAACTTGGGATACGCTATCCATTGTTATCCATGGTTGACCATTGCTAACCATTAGTTCAACCCATTATAGTCCCATGTATAGTCTCATGAAAGTCCGAAACAAGGCTCGATGCGGATCAGGTCGCCTTGGCCAAGCCCCACAGCCCGGCGTGGTTTGAAGGTGACATCGTCGTCCCCAAATCATCTGCCAGCACCGCGTTGGCCAGCGAGGTGACCATCCACAGCGGTGGCGAGTCGCCCACCTGTGGCAGAGATGGTGACATGTGGTGGTTGATTCGGCTGAAGACTTTTATCTGTGGAATTCTGATGGAATATGTAATATCATGTAATTAATATGTTTATGAATATATATATATATAATATATGAATATGTAATATATGTTTTTTGGTTGGTTGGTGATTTTTTTGATGTGGAATTGTGCTTGATGGAAGATTTTTCTCGGATAGTTGCATCTATCTTTTGCTGGAATGGGGTAAAGTTTGGTTCCCCAAACAATGAAATTCAGAAATAGTGTTGGGACTATGACTTGGTAATTGTTGGAACATTTGCAGTATATAAAGAATCAAGAGCCATGATGGTAGCATATTGCAATTCTCACCCAGGTGGATCTACTCAAGATCTACTCAAGATGGACCGAGTCTGATATCTATTCACCTGTTGACTCAAAACCAGTTTCTACGTTTCTCGGTTTCGGTGATATGGTGTCCTAAACACACCAGAGCTTCCACAACAACGTGGCTCGGCCTCTTTCGCTTCATTCGCCAAGATCTGCATCAATCGCATGGTGCCATCTAAGACCTCATCAAAGAGACCAAAGGTGGTAGGTGAATGGTAGGGTCACAGTAGGTGAATGGCAGTCTTTTGAAGATTGCAGCATAGCAGAAATAGACAGTTGGAAACCTGGAAATCAACGGGGAAAACCATCAGTTACAGCATCCTAGAACTACATATAGATCAGAGTTGCTTCAAACACCCCAGGTACAGGAAGGGTAAAGTGGGTAAATATAGAGGTAAAAAGAAACATACCTGTCATGTTTTTTTTGTTATGGCTTGGTGCAACCCCATCCCCAAACCACACCAACTTCTATTATGGCTTGGAGCAACCCCTATAAATCCCATATAATCCCATATAAATCCCATATAATCCCATATAATCCCATATAATCCCTGGAAAAACGCAAGAACTGCCAGGAATTTCCAGGAATTTCCAGGATCCATCAGGATCCATTGCCCATCCAGGTGGCATTCAACACCTCTGCCGCAGACTTCTCGGCGTCCTCCGGCAGCCCGGCGAGGCCGGCCAGGGAGACGATCCTGGCACCGGAAATGGACCGTTTTTGAAACGTGGGATTCTGGTGATTCAACTTGTAAAATCTGATACCCTCTGGTTCTTAATGGGATATGAATGGGATATTTATAGATAATGGGATATTAATGGGATATTTTATGGTTATTAATGGGATATTAATGGGATATTTTATGGTTATTAATGGGATATGAATGGGATATTTTATGGTGATTCAATGGGATATTAATGGGATATACCCTCTGGTTGTGACTAACATAGCCATGGTATAGATGGTCCATAGAAATAGATGGTTTACCTATTAATAGCATGATGATTTTCCATGGCGAACTGTTAGTCATAACCAGATGGTAAATACGAGCAACATAAAGAATTGAATCAACAAATCAACTTCAATACTAGCAACATCAATACTAGCAACATCAAGATTTTTTCCGGATTTCAGCAGCAAATCGACCAATTGAAACCTGGGATTTCACTGACATCAGGATTTTGGCAGCACTGTGCCCTAAGCTGAAGATGCTGGAAGTCACTCATAGAAATATCAATTTATACCACATTCATATCTTTTTAAAGGTAAATGATGGTAAATGCTGTTCCCATCAAACATACTCAAAAAAATTGCAGCCTTTTCCGTTGCTGGCCAGTTTGCCGGCATGTAAACACTCCACAAGCACTACATTTCCCACACTGAAAAAAAGGATCATCAAAGTATCAAAGTCTATGGGCTGGGTCCGTACTCTGAGCCCGTGCCTGGTTGGGTCCCAGCTGCTAAGAATTTAACTTCTAGTGGTTATGTCCAAACATGTTGGTTTCCTAAAATAGGGGTACCTCCAAATCATCCATTTTCATAGGATTTTCCATTATACAAACCATCCATTTTGGGGTACCCCCATTTGTGGAAACCTCCATATGTATAAACATGTATAAACGACATCCCCCTTCAAAATGTTCAAAATCTGGGGGAATGACACGGAACCGCCATGGTGCCTGTTGTAATCTTGCAGCTTGCCCCAATTCTCTACATCGCTGAGGCCAGCGTAGCTGTGGTTGCCGCCCAAGTGCTGGCGCAGACCATCCAAAAAGCCTCAGCAATGCGAAGGTCACTTGCCACTGGCAGCCATGGCAATCCACGAAAAGATAGAACAGGAGACTCCCTTTAGATTGTAGCAAAATTGTGGATAAAGAGCTGCTCATTGTTTTTCTATCTTTCTTGGGGGTACTATATAGCAAAGGTGGACAACCCTTCAACAACTGTTTGCCATAGTTTCTTTTGCACATTTGTGGGTCGAAGAAGCAATCATCGATTTGCCATACTGCATTGCTTTTGGGGGGTCCTCAATGTTGAAGTACCCATACCATTGCCACATCTTGACAGCATACTTTGTTTCAACATGCTTCAACCTCTTTAAAAGCAACAAACACTTCGCAGAGAAATCACACATATTCTTCTCCCTGGCTCATTCGTTAATAGAGAGGGGTGCCCATGGTCACAACCCCTTTCAACTCTGGGTCAAGGACTAAAAACGATCCCCCTAAATCTGCAAACAGGGGACTCTTGGAGGCCTCCTGATGTAACACCAGCCACTTCTCTTCAGTAGCTTCCTCCTCAACTGCTGCTTCTGCCACTTCCTGCCACTCGATCTCGTAGATCTTCTGATCCTTGGTATATAGTCAATGATGCAGCTTGCGAACCATCTGAGCCCAGCCATTTCGTTTGAGATTGTCTAAGTTGAAAACTTGCAAGTTCAACACTTTCCAGGCGTTTGGCTCCCAAGGCTACGCCAAGATAGGCCGTGTGAACGTTTGACAGTGGTTGAGGTATCCCCTTTTTCAATTCAAGACAAACCCAAGTAGTACAGCTTCCATCCTAACCACCAGGTCCACGTTTTCGGTTCCATTCCCCACCAAAAAATCCCAAAACTCTCGAGGTCCGAGCAGCATCCTCCGGTGTGGATTGCGCAGCGATTGCCATCTGGATCTGTTCGGGCAGGACCTTGCGGAAGACCACATTGTCCATGAGCATCAGCACCGTGCCATTGCTGGACATGACCTCCCCAAGCTCTGGCAGGTGGTTGGTGGTTGGTGGTTGGTTGAGGTCGCCGAAAAAACATCAAGGTCAACTGGGACCATCATTCCAGGTTGGGCGCCTAATAGATATGATCTTCCTAGTGTGGCTGCGCATGGCTTCGGTGCTTCATGTCCAGGGTATCTCCCACAGCTCCTGAAAAACCCTATCTGCACAAAAACAGCCAGCAGCCCAGATGGCAGGCCTTCAAGTCAAAGGTCTCCGATGCCTCGAGCTTCTCTTTGATACTGAGCCAAATCCAATATTCTTCCTTGGTGCCAACATCCCCTGGCCCCCTGGCCCAGCCCTTCCAGTTGGGTCCAGTTGGGTCTCCCAAATTGCTGGACTTCCTGGGCAAAAATGATTGAATAACCGTATCATACTGTATCATAGGTCCGTTGAGTGCAGCAGTGAAGTCACCCGAGAAAGAGGACCTCCCAGTGGCAAAACAATGGAAGAAGGGGAAGGAACATTTGATGAGGCGGGTTTTGAATGCACATCTGTTCAAGCCATGCTTCATGTTGAGAGAAGTTCTCGGTCTGAATGATCGAAACTCGTCCCACACCACCAAAGATCTTCAGATCGTTCACATTCTTGCCAACCGAGGCAGTACCCAAACTGTGAATGGTGCCATCAAAGACGGCTGGATGCAGGACATATCCTAAGCTGCAAGGGGACTTCTCCGAAATTGCCGAACATCTTTCCGCACCAAGGCACGGATTATAGTCGGGCACTTCCCAAGTCCTTCAAATAGAGAAACTCAACCACTATTAAGGGTAACAACCAACTGGGATGATAGAGCCAATCACCATTTGGTATTTTCTTGAGAAACTCAACCACTATCTCAACCACAGCAACTGGTTGGTCTGCCACTACCACCGCCTGAGGACGAGACCCACATTGGGCACCCCATCATCCAGCTTCAAGCGTCCAAGCACCTCAATGACCTGCGGCTCGAAAACTATTTGAACCATGTGGATCTTGAGCGTAGCAGAGAGGCTGATTCTGACAAAAAGCAGCAAAAATGGGGATTACACCAGCAAAATGATGGTATCAAGATGTATCAAGTCTTATCAAGTTTTGTAACACTTACATCGGAAGATCCTGATCTTCCATGGCGAGGAAGGCGCCTTGCTTTCACTTCCTTCCTCAGGTTCTTTTCGCCAGAGCTGTTTGGCCGTCTGGAACATTGGTCCCAAATAGAGCCCCACGCCATCGATCGCAGCGTAGACGTCCTGCAACAACAGTTCACATTCATGGGCCATGGGATCAATTTTTTCCTCTCGTAAACTAACAATAGCTATAGAACATGGGCCAATTATAGATGATTTTACCTACTGAAAATACGTGAAACACATGTTTTTTCCACAGCTATGTTGAATTGCCAGAGGGTATGTAATTGTATAGATTTGTGCAGTTGTGCAATTCCAAAAGGAAAAGCCGCTCCGCCCTGAACTGCCTGGCATCTCTGTCTGCTGTTGGGAAACCTGCCTAATTAAATTAGATTCCAAACTACCACAAGGGGGGTTCTTAAAATGGGGGATCCCTAAGTCACCGCGGCTTTCAGTCCTAAAATGGTCTAATTAATGACTTGGATTTTAGGAAACCTCCATATTGTGTAACCTTCTGGACCCCAAGCAGGTGGCTTGTTGCCAACGCTGCCGTCCTTGGTTGGCACCACCTCATTGATGCGCGCCCGAAGTTCTTCGACATCCACCGGATTCGCTTTGGCAAAGTTGTCCGTTTCAGCTTCCTGCCGAGGACGGCTGGTCTTCACTTGGGGGTGTGAAAAAATAGGGATAGCGAAATTCTTGGACTCGAAAATAGCCATTCTAAGGAGGAAGAGATGATACACCATCAACATTTTGCAGAGACAAACCCACTTCCAATCCTGGCTTCCATTCGATCTCCGTTGAACATCCAGCATCTGTCTATTCAACAGCGAACCCATGATGCATTTCTAGTATGTATGTTCCAGAAAACGACTGAAACTTTACCTTCTGAAACAGTTGCATCCTTCAAACATCTTCAAACCATGTCACACAAACCCACCATGGTCAAACATGGAAAAATTAACAAGTCAACCGGGGCCTCCCCACGCAGGGGCGAGCGATTGATGCCACCTTCCGCATGGACTGTGACGGTGCCGGTGGCTGAAGTGCTTTCAATCCTGACAGTGGGGATAGGCAAAGATGGCAAAATGATGCAACATGATCATGGACGACCTTGCAAACCTGGAGAAATACCATGGGTCACCTTTGCGAAGCCCATTGAAGCACTTGTCTTTGGATTCTGTCGTGAAACATATCGCATTCGTCCAGATTTATGGATATTTAATCTTGGGCAGGTTCACCTGACGGGGGATGTTCCCAGTTCGAAAGTTGCCACAGGGATGGGGTAGTTCCCAGCGCCTGAAGGCGCTGGGTCTCTCTTGTGCAAGTGGCTTACAGCCAATATTCTTCTTGACCATTCAATCATTTGGTTCTCATGGAGTTAAAATTCTCACCCCACAAAAATGGAGTGGTTGAGCATTGAAAATGACAATTTTTGCTGGCAGCCCCAGGGTCTGGAACCGCGTCTCCGACTTCAACACGAAGCGCATGATTGGAGGCGGCTCAGCACCAGTGACACGCTCAGGGACCACGAAGGGGAACATCATGTTCCTCAGCAGCCACATTGACATGGATTGTTCATTGGGATTCAATGGAAATTCGACGATTTTGATGCGATAAACTGGGACTTACAATGAGATTCTAATTCATTTACCCTGCGGTCATCAAACATGGCTGGGAAATCCCCGAACTAAGTGGAGGTTTTGCATGGGAAAAATCGAACTTCATGGGGGGATTGTCCACGATTTCTGGAGGGTAGGTCTGTCACATCCAGTGGTTCCCCCGGTCACCAATGGCGCTGGCATGAGGTATCCATATGATATCGTCATATATCCTCCCTTTTCAATGCCGCATTTCCCTGCTAAACCAGGGCTTTTGAGGTCACAGGCTGTTAGCTGATTCTATCATCTGATCCTGTTTACAGAACCGTCTCCTTGAAAAAACCATGGTTGCTTTCCATATCGATCATCTCATGTCAGTACCCTATTACTCTCCAGTAATCTTACCTGGTACCCTCTGGTAAACTAACATAACTATGGAAAATCACCATGTTTAATGGGTAAATCCGGTAAATCCACTATTTCGACTGGGCCATTTTCAATAGCTACGTTAGTCGTTACCAGAGGGTAATTCAAAATCACTGGCAATTGTAGATGAGAATCCCAGTGCTATTTAGACATGTCTGTATTTTCCTATTGCCAGACTGGATTGGATACCTATTAACCTATATCATATCATAAACTCCTGTAAAATCCTACATGACATAATTCTCCACAAAGTGACATACTATAAATTCCCATGAAATGCAATAAAATTACATATAACACGACTTGAAGTTCCATAGATTCCTATTAAATCCCTATAAAATCCCTATAAAATCCATAGATTTCCATCATCCCCCGGGCCCCCAAAACCCACCAAGGCACACATCCGTGATGCGCACGCCATGTCCGAAGAGTTCCTTGGTGGCCTCCAGGGCCATCTCCACGAAGACCACCCCGGGCACCACGATGGAACCGAAGACCACGTGGTGCTTCACCACGTCGTAGACGTCCATTCGCATGGCCACTTCGAAGATCCCCTCACCTGGTGGTTGTGGAGTGGTGGCCATGGGTGGTGGCCATGGAGTGGTGGTTGTGGAGTGGCCATGGGGATCCAATGGAAAGATATTTGGTGAAGCGGCCCTGGTAGATATGGTTGGATATATTTGGGCCATGGTTGATACCTGGTGGAGTTTTTCACCAAAAAGGCCCTGGTTGAGATTTGGGTAAGAAATGGATTGAAATGGTAAGAAGCTATATCCTTGAGAAAGATTGAGATATTGGAGATGATATGATGTACTACTCACCTGACGGAGAGGTGGAGTGAAGACAGTGAAAGATACTGAAAGATAGTGAAAGTCAAGCTGCTTGGATTGAGAAAATGGTATCGTGGAAGGACAAGTGCCTAAAAAAATCTAAAACATGTGGTTGGGGTTTTGTTTAATGCCTTTGACGTGTTAAAGTGTCAGCTGCATCACTTCAAACAAACTAGAATGTCCGTTGTCCGCCAACAGGATGGATGAGATGGAGTATTTGAAAGTGACCACACCCAAAAAAGTGGGCCCTGGCCATGTCCAATAGAGGAATCCTCGTTCAAGTCCATTTTTTAGATGGAACAATCTCCTTCCCAACCAAATTATTGCGATACTAAAATCATCTTTGAACCCCTGCTTGGGATACAATCCCTATAAACTATGGTCCATACTATGGTTATATATCCACTTAGTTCACTGGAACTGCACTTCCAAAGCCGTTTGAAAGTCGATTCTGGCGTTTCAGATGTGCCCAGGCACCAGGCTTGGCTCGCAAGAAGCGGAAACCCACCTGACCACCCAGCGCGGCGGAGAGAACCGTCAAACTGCACATGTTTAAGGGAACATCTGAAGGCAACATGAGGAAACCATGGATTTTACCAGCCAAGTACGGGGGTAGATGGATTAGTCAATGACATGTCAGTGATTGCTTCAAATCCATCCAAAATGGGAGACATAGAGAATTGCTCCCTCTAAGGACCAGGATAGTGGTTTTCACCGAAAAATTCCTGGGGTGAACATCCTTCAGCGCTAGGCGCTTCATAGTTGGACTATATCCTGAATTCATGATTTACAGTACTGGTACGAAATGAGACGGAAGCAAAACGGTGGTTTATGCCCCAACTGCTGGACTTCTCGAAGCCTTGGAAGGAACCAGCAATCAGATTTGTGAAGGATCCGCATCTGTTACGACAACCATGGTCAAAGCTTCCTACAAAAGCCTGGCTCATCTCAATCTCAACACAGCTTCCGAAAACGATGGTGCCTTTCAACTCCTCATCACATCGTCAAATTGTTGGGATAGCCAACAAGAAGACAAACAACTCAGGGAAAAATCCAAACTGTGTCGCAGCGAACTTTTTGGCCCGGCGAACTCCCTTTTGATGGCTCTTTGTGGCTTCAAACAATGCCCAACCTCCATGACGCTCCACCAAACATGGACAATTCACCAACATTTCCAAACATGTCCCAAACAATTCACCATTTACACATATTTTAACATAATTAGCCATATCAGTTTGGTGTTTATATCAAAATCCCACCATTTTTGGACCCAATTTTGACACATCCAAAGGTGGCCAACCACCTCACCTCTCTCCAGGGGAAGCTCTTCTTTTCAAAGACCGCCGGCGCCAAGCGCAGCGGCAACGCCGCCGCCCTTAACGAAGGCGAACGCAGATCCGCCAGCTGCTGGCGGAAGGCTTCGGCCGCCTGACAGTAACAGTAGTATATTCATATTCATTACTGTAACATGTAGCTAGTAGCAGATGTGTGTGTATATATATATATTATGTATATATCATATATCATATAACATATATATATATATACATACACATATTATATATGTATAAATCATATAATAGAGTACATCATCTGAATATCTCCGAATAACCCCCTCTGATTTTTTGGAGGTCTCCATGTTGAGTTCCCACAGATCACTCTGGCCTCGGTGGCACAGGAGACCACGCCGTGCGCGTTGGTTCCACCGAAGCCGAAGGAGGAGAGACCACCGCCCAGGCGGCTCAAGGACTGGTGCGGCAGTGAGGAACGTGGCGGACTTGGGATTTAATAGGGATTCAACGGGATTTTATGTGGATTTAATAGGGATTCAATGGGATTTTATGTGGATTTAATAGGGATTTAGCAATCAACACTGGGGATTCTAATGAATTTACCCTCCGGTGTCATCAAACGTGACTGGCCAATCCCCCAGCTATAGTTCCATGATCAAATCCCAGCGAACTGAACCTCCATGGCTGGGATCAAAGTCATTCCACCAGAGTTTCTGGTTGGCAAGCTACTTCCCTCTGACCATCATATCCGATCATATCCGGGCACCCAAAATGGAAGAATTCAATACGCAACACCCCGGGAAGGGTTTGCACATCCCTGAAAGAATTTCACCAAGAAGCGTCACAAAAGGTGAAGGCTGTTTGCCCACATTTTAGACACAAAACAGGTGATGTTAAACGTTGAACCCCAAAATGGGGGCCAACTAGGGAATTTCATCCTGAAGTATCTAAGATTCAAACTCTCGCCCAAAAAATGCTAGAGATACAGCGTCCCCAATATAGCATCTCCCTGCCTTCTTTGACAAAGGCAGCGACTCCGTCGCAAAGAGCGCAGGCAGGTCGTGCAAGGCCGCGATGCTCGGGTTCAAGGCCCGCAGATGGATTGAGGACATGGACGACAAATGCCTCAGATGCCCGATGGGGTGGTCCAAAAGTGAGGGCAATTAAAATCAATTATAGTTTATGGGGATGTGAATATATATGAAATATATATGTATTATATATATATATATATGTACACAGTATAAGGATCTCCATGGCAGCCCGTGACATGTTGTTGCTTCTGAAATTTGGGTTCAGGGTGTATGATTCCCGGTCAAAATCCAGAAAATCCATTTAGGATTCGATTTTGGCAATTTTTCAATGGCTAAATCTCGCCGGTTCGATCCTTATCAGTTAGCTACATCCCCACGGTGGGTAGGGTAAAACTGGCATTCTTTCAAGTAAACGACCCACGAGATAGTGAAATTCCACCGTGTCGATCCATGGTTCCACTGCACCAGCTCAGGCGATGCGGGCCCCTCAAGACGTTCCAAAACGTACGAAACGAATCTGGGTTTGGGCCCAGATTCTCTGGCCATTTGGGGAACCGTACGAGGTGTTTAACCCTAGGAATTTCCCAAGCCCTCCACTGCCATGACACTCCATCAGCGCCACGGACTTGATGAGTCCTGTGCCGGGACAACTCCCTGGTGAGTTTGAATGGATCCCTGATGGTATGCCTGAAATCTCCAAGAGGGTCGAAGGATTGTTTTCGTGGACATGGCCGTTGGTGGGTTCCATGTAGACCATCCAAGTTATTTTGTGTTATTTTGTGTTGAAAAACTTGTGTCAAAACCTTGTACCCCTGGTGAATATCAAAATAGCTGGTAAATGGATGTTCATCCCCCTAAAAATGGTATTAATATGTATTAATAGGTATTGATCCATACCCATATTTGCAAAAGTACTGCATAGTTTAATGCGGGCAATGCTCAGCACATTGCCAACGCCAACGCCTACCTTCGGACGGCATAGACCTGTCATGACCTGCCTCTTTTTGAGGATGACATACCACCAGTGATCGAACAGCCTCTTCCATATGAACATAAATAGACCATGATTAACAGTGAAACAATGGCTGCTAGGTCCGTTCAACAAGTTCCCTGGTACTGTCCTATCCACTTCAAACTGGCAAACTGATCCCGTCCCTGCTGCCAGATGGTTCTCCAAACTGCAAAATGACCCAAACTTGTGGTTGTCTGAAAGCATCAGTTTCGACTCATGACCCCATCTCATCATGTTTGACTGTAAAAAAAAATCACATGTAAAAAGCACTAAAAGGATACATGTTCTCTTTGAATATCTCTATCATATGTTTTTCCTGACATTTTAGACACCCCATACCAGGTATACCACCCTCATCCCATGGTTCCAGGATCGTCCACCGGCCACGGTGCCTGTGGAGGCAGCGGGACCTTCCAAGTGGCCACAGTTGGACTTCACCGCAGCCAGGACCAAGGGATTTTCCAGCGTCCTGGCAACTGACGGGGGGGAGCCAAACCCAACTTATCTGGCTGACTTGAATAATAATTAATAATCTATGATATGTATGTATATATATATATATATATGTATTTATATTCATTTGTATATGTATTTACATATGTATGTTAGTGTATGTATATTAATATTGTCTTTCTTTACGAGTGCCATCATGCAGCCTTGTACTTGGATTCAGATGTCGTATAATGTATAATGATTAAATAAATCTATATATAATATATATATATATGTATGTATGTGTATATATATATATATATTAACAATGAGGTGGGGTTGCAACTGAGAAGCTGGAGTGCAAATCTAAGATCTATATACTCCTCGTTGATGGGCTTGTGACTGGCCTAGCGATTAGTGTTTTCAACATGGGACCCAACCAACAGCTTTTTTGGACACTGAAGCTGAGACAGGTCCCAGTTGAATTCCATCACATTCCAACACATTGCAATCTCAAGATATGGGCGTGTCTGAAAATAGTGTACCCCTAAACCCAATGGCTAATGATCATTATCCCTACTAAATGGCTATAATTGGGAATATACCCTATTTTCAGACAAACCCATATCTCAAGATGAATTATCTGTTTGCAGAGGCTGTGTGCAGAAAACACTTTTAATTCGACATGTTGGAAGGAGCGCAATTTCTTGAAAGCAGATTTAGGTTGCCATCTGAACAAGTACATGGGCAAGGATCAACGCCCTGGTAACCTGAACACCTGAAATCATGAACATCATAGACTACATTTAGGTGTTCATTCAACCAGTTTTGAGAGTGTTTGACATGGTGGCATCACTGAATCCTATATAAGTTATCATGAGTCATATTTCAATCATATTTCCATTTCAATGGCCACAAGTTATGGGGCTTTCTCACCACCGAAATTGGGGCCTCGAAGCGTTGATGGATTTCAAGCCTCCGATCTCAATGGGGTCACCCAAAGGAGTGCCAGTTCCATGGCATTCCATGTGCACCTGGGCTCTCCAGGACTGGTGGGATGGGATCTGCCTGAACATCCTGAAGCCTCACAGGGTGTTCACCGGGCCAAAAGGGCCATGTGGAAAATTGGCAAAATGGATGAGAATTTTGCATCGAAGTTGGGGGGGTATACCATGGTATACCCTGTTTTTCCAACAAATCCGTTTTTAGATAATGAAGATCGGCCAACGAGAGGGACCCCAGTAGTGATGCATGAGTTGAAAACTTATCAAAACATCCAAGGACTCCAAGGACGATGAACGAGCCCTCAAGAAGCGAGTTATTTGTGACTGGGCTACATCCCCAACATCTGCCGATGGCGGCCATTGCTTTTTCAGGACAGCTATTTCTCGGGGAAAACTATGGGAAAACTATGGCAGGACACCATGGTTTCACGATCCAAATCCAAGCTATTCCTACAGACGTTGCCTCAAACCACTTGATGGGAAAGTTCCTCACCATGGATCTGAGTTGTGGTTTCTCTTACATGTTCCAAACCGCTTGAATTATAATTCAAAACCCCCAGCACAATTGGCTGTAAACATTTGGGTATAGCCATAGCTCAAGACCGGCTGTCAATGAACCAAACTTGACTGTGCTTAGAGGCTTAGAGTTTAGAGTATAACTTATAAATCCTGTCAATTTCAGAGAGATTGATCAATTAAAACCTAATACCCATTCAAGATCATTCAATCAACATACAACCAAAATGCTGGGTCTGTCTGAAAAGATCCATAATTCGAGTGTTTATCATCATTTTGCCGTAAAATTGCCATTTGGATCCATTTGGGGTAAATTCCTCATTTTCAGAGAAACCCCTATTAGTGCCGTTGTCAAAACACAAGGGGAATCCCGTTTTCAGCGTAGATCTATCCATTCTATCCACTTTCGGATGACCATCCCCCTTTTTATGGCAAAATAACCAATTCAATGGATTGGTTTAAGGGAAAATCTACAGGAAACCATGGTTTTTACCATCAAATATAGGGTTTTCCATGGGTTTTCCTGTAAATTTTCCCCATCATCCAATTCTATGACCAATTTTTTGGACCATGGCTATGGATGCAAACCCGTGGATTCTCCCAGCACCCACCTTTTGCGACGCGCCAAGGTGCCACTTCCTCTGGCTGCATCCTGGCCTCCGCCAGCGCCACGCGCATCACGCTGCCCTGGGAGGGGCCGTTGGGCGCCGTCAGAGTGGAGCTGCGACCGTCCTGGCAGCGCGGATTCTGATCCAAGTGACATTCTTCATCATTCTTGTAGGCTTTAAGCCTCTTTAAGCCATATCAGAATTGATATTTTTTTGGATCTACAATCTATGGAAGCTTCAACACACTTCATGTTTGTTTCAGGGACCAATTGCACAAACGCATGCAGCTCCTCCAAAACAATCCTTCCCCAATAACATCACAAACAGATCTCACATCATCCCCCAAGAAAGCAACAAGAACAGCATGTCCTTCCGTGACGCCCCTAAAGAAAAAGTATCCTTAAAACTCAATGCGGCTGCTTTCCCAACAAAAAATAACCATCCAACCAAACACTTCCCATTCAACCCTCCAACAAAACCATGAACTCACCAAAAAACACAAGGTTTTTTCTTCCCCCGTGTCCTGGTTGACGGCCACCCCTAGCAATCCACAGCGTTCCAAGGTGGCCTCTGGCTGCTCCGCCGTCCGAGCCGCCTCAATGGCCTCCTCCGGCAGCCGCAGCAGCACCGCACCGGCGCCCTCGCCGCGGGCGTAGCCGTCCGCGGAGGCGTCGAAGGTGAAGCAACGCCCAAGGGCGGATAACATGCGGGGCTTGCTGAAGCTGATGTACCTGGACAGTCGGCCTGTAGGGAGCATGTTTTTTCTGGCAGTTTTTTTTTGGCTTAAATGGGAATAATTCAAATAATTCTACAGTTAATATGGGATGTATAAAATATATGTAGATGTTGTGGGTGTGTCTGAAAGTGGGTGGCTATTACAATTTCAGTGGTAATGACGGGAGGCGAACGCTGAAATCATCTGAAATAGGGATGGCGACCTGAAATGAGGTCGAGTACCAATGGACAACTAATGGCCAGCTACTCAAATGGAGTAGATGACAAAACGATAACATTTGAGGGGTGAGGATTTCAGCCACCGCCAAATAGGAACTGATGACCAGTGAGGACAACCAAAGCCCAGGAAAGATCAAAGCTGAGTAGTTTCCAACAACTTTTCTGCACACTGTCTTTTCGCTGAGTCTTCCAAGTGGCGTAGCGAATCTCAAGACTTTGAAACTATTGTCAATTGGTTCCACTTTTAGCTCATACCAGTACTCGGAGAGAATGCTATAATTAGTCACACTCATGCTAATTACTGGTAGTAAAACCCTTCGAAACCACACACACTTATCATTTCTCACCATCAAAGGTAAGTCAAGGCTGGCACTACCCTCTACCCACCACAATAGATTATACTATATTATAAATTGTTGCATAATAGATCATAATAGAGCATAAAAGTGAGGATACAGGAATCCACGTATTCCATCGTATTCCGGGGTAAAATGAGTCATTGGCATTTTAGGGGCTAGAAACCCTCTGAAAACCCAGAGAAAAGCCTTTCCCCTCCACTCCATTCACCAAGGAACGTGGTGGGGCTGGCCATGACATTGGCCGCAGTGTTCAGCGCGCTGCTGCAGCGGCCCTTGCGAAGAGCCGTGGCAGAACAGTCCAAAGCCACCAAAGCCTGGTGGTGCGGAGCAAGATGTTTTTTTGGTTAAAAAAAGGGAATATTAGAGGGGTATACATGAATGCCATGGGATATAGAGCCTTAGAATATCATATGTGTGTATACACAGATACATATATCATATGATTATATAATTATAATGTATATATGTAATTATATATATAATGGGATGTAGACCTGAGAACACAACAGAAGATCAGGTGGAATATCAGGTACCCGAAAAATGGGAATGTCACTGATGTCACCACCAAAACTGGTAACTTAACCCAAGACCTGCGCACGCTTTGGTCTGGCTGGGGGGGATTGGGAACAGGGACCAGAGGGGGCAGCATACATTCAGAGGTACGCAGTTGCTTCAGGCTTCTCCCCCCTAGTGTACAAAAAACAAACATGAAAATGCTGGTTGCAATGACAAGATCCTATACAAAATCACTTGCCGCTTGCCATGCATTTCCCTATTTTCCAGGTCCCAAACGCTCCATGCTGCAACAAGGGACCGAAGAACAGGCCGTGTCAACGATGTAGGATGGGCCCTTCAATCCCAGGGCATAGGAGATACGACCCGCGGAGACGGAGAAGGACATGCCTACGAAACCGATCAGCACGTCTCAGGAAGATCAAAATGGTGGTATTTTAGGAACAGAAGGGGACACCCTGGGAGTGCGGTCTTTGACTGCATTCTGCAACCACTGCTCTCTTTAGTAAACCCCCATTTGCCACTCAAGGATGGATAATCTCGACCCAAACGCATACGTGAACGATTTTTTGAATGGCACCTGCTGCATTCAAAGACAGATTCAACGATTAATAAGCCAGTCAATCAATTCCAACCAAGAACAACCTGTTGATAATTTGCGATCAACTTTATCATCTATCATCATTTATCATGATGTATTATCAATGTCTTATCATTGATCACATCAACATCCAACAAACAATTTAGAGACTTCCCCAGCAGATCCCAGTCCCTGTCCCTGTCCCTGTCCGGACTCCGGACCTGTAGCGGTGTAGGGGCTGATCTTTTTGAAGTCCCAGGACTGCATCTGGATCCAATCGTTGTTGGCCAAGCCCACATGTACCGAGACCTGCCGATGGGATGAGCCGTTGACATTCCGGAAATGGCACATCTTGGCGGAGCCACAATCAATCGGATCCACATCGGAAGGTCCGTTGATGTTGTGTTTGGGTAAAGGGAATCTGGCAATGAAGTGTATTGAAGTGTTGAATGTCTTATTTTGAAGGCTTCAGATTTTATGGATGACAACAGCGCGACAAACTTTTTCCTATGGAGGCGAGGACCATTGGCTGCGTGTCGGAAACCGAGCTGCAGGCGCTTCTGAGTACTGCTCTCTGATGGATTCAGAAGGATCATGAAACATCCATAGCTTCCCAAGCCGATCAAACATGAACCTGGATTTTGAAGGATCTAGCCATTTTCGGAAACGCCAGCAGTGCTATATCGGGCTCCGGCATATCATCTATTTCTGCGGATATTTGCAGACTGAACATGTGCCACAGAAATCTCGGCTATATAATTGGACATTCCGAATTTCACACACAATTTCACTCAGCATTTCAAAACAAATTAGGAGCCTTGACCATTTGGCCTGTCTCCAGCTTCAACTGCATTGCAAACATTGGAATATGGGGATGGGTCAAAACCTTGTACCCCTGGTGAACATCAAAATAGCTGGTAAATGGATGTTCATCCCCTAAAAATGGTATTATATAATAGGTATTGATCCATACCCATAACATAGACCCGGGCAAGCCGGCGGCGGAAGTTTCCCAAACATAAATGACCTATAGTTCAAAGACAACCTGTCCCGACCGTGTCCTTCCCTCGACACTCCACACCTCACACTGCACACTG
>Ga0126342_10002500_pt1 | contig 28773 bp, 20 predicted proteins | sample Cyp1metagenome_FD_92528 | JGI IMG/M metagenome (GOLD analysis project Ga0126342, IMG submission 92528) | Coral microbial communities from Lord Howe Island, Old Settlement Bay, Australia - Cyphastrea 1 metagenome | ecosystem: Host-associated > Invertebrates > Cnidaria > Coral ... | reverse complement strand
TGGTTCGCAATGGCACGGACACATTTTAAATATTTTGTTTGCCAAACCAACGATGGTGTGGTACCAGTGTGCCAATAGGATTTGGTCCCTGGGGTAACTTCCGGTTGGCCTGGGGTAACCCTGCGTGCCATTGGGATGGGGTAACTTCTGGGTGCCTGGGGTAAGAAACAACGTCCGCCCAGTACCATCTGGAGTGCCACCACAAACAATTGCAACCTCGGTGGTTCAGAAGTTCAGCACCCAGGATTTCCATGCCACTAGCATTCCCCGGCGACTCAGGCTGATTGGATGATATTGGATGAACAGTGCCACCCACGCCGAAACGGGGACCTGCTAAGTGGCTTGCTTCCCTTGAGCAACTCATGAATTGATGAGTGGTTCGGATGATTTCGGATGCAATTCCCACCTCTAAAACACATTAAAATACCTTTCTTTGTTTCAGGCCAGCAACCTAGCAACCGTTTCGGTTGAGTCCATAAAGTCCAAGCATTTTGATGTAGCCACATGGGTGCGTCATAACCCCAAAGTTGCCGCTTTAATATGGGACATGATGACAAACCATCCTATTTTAGAGGCAGCCTTTTCTTCAGGCAGACCCAGATTCAGCCACGGAAACGTGAGCAGGGCGATCATACGAATTGTCCCAACTCGGCCACAAGGTGAGCCATATTTGGGCTTTGGTGTTGCACTGGACGTCTAGTCTCAATATTCTAGATCTTCAGAGCCATTCAGATATGAAATGACTTATGATGACTTATAACTTATGACTTATGAGTCTATTAGCATTTGTCAGAAACTCGGCGGTAGAGAACTCTCTCAAGCCGTATCTCATGATTCTCTTGCTGGACTCTGCGGCCCCTCGGGCCGATATCCATTGCCAATGGTCCATTGCCATTGCACTTAGCCGACCACCATTGTAGGTAACCAGTATGCATGTCATAGTGATGCTATAAACTAATTTCAATTCAGTAGTGGCAAAATATGGCAAAATCCTACTCGATTTTTTCCATACATTTTGAACATCTTAGAAACTGATTGAAGATGACATAAGATATCATAAGTTGATCCAGTTCTTCCACAGTCACGTGGATGTCGCATACACAACGCTCTGCGCATTGATGACGGCCATCCCCTGCTGCTGCTTGGTCCCGTCCGATGCGGCTGGTCTCATCATTGGCTCCTGGGCCGCAAGATGGCGCAAGGGCTACCGCCGTTAGATGGTAATATGGCAACCGTAAAAAGATAGAACAGCAAAACCATCAAAATCCTAGGAAAGTATTCAACTATAGTCTCATGGTGGTCACTTACTTTGTTCTATTGGCGGTGGTTGTTGATGACTTGATTTGTGTGCTGGACGCCAGGGTACCGGAGAAGTTTTTCTGGAACCACACCACTTAAATTGTGGCTAATCAGCCGTTTTGTTGACTACTGCTGGTTTACATGATAGCATGACATAACATGATATAACATGATTGTGTGATTGATTACTATTCACTCATTCTTTTCAACCATTCCCAGGTCGAGCCGGGGCAACGGTGCGACAGATTTGCGAAGAGTCCAAAGCGCAGGTGACACTTGGACGGAGAAGAAATGCGAAGATTTTGCCATGGAAACATGGAGATGGATTTGTTGGAGAGATGGTGATAGAACTGTGTATATATATATAACTATATATATATATATAATTTAACTCTTCAAATGGGTTGGTTTACGGGAAAGACTACTGGAAACTATGGTTTTCTGTGGTTTCTACTATCAAGTATAGGGGTTTCCTGAAGGTTTCCTCTAAAATTTATTATTGGATAAATTCAAACGTGGATTTGTTTGATTTGATGCAGAGTTATTGAGATATGTGATCATCACCAAGTATATTACATAATGTATATAATGGATTGTGGTGTTAATTAGTGATTTGATATCCCATTCACAATGTGATATTCATGGGTTATTTCTGTTAAATATATCGCCAAGTATATCTTTCAACGGGATAATGGGGAATGATTTGCCTGTGTCATCAAACATGGCTGATTGGAAATCCCTCACCAATGGAGGTCTTAACGTTTTTTTTTCCTTCTGAAAAGGGACATGTTCCATTGCCATGTTGACGCCGGCTTGATAACCACTTTTTGGGGGTGGTCACCCAAATAAAGTGATAACATAGTATGTTAGTACTCCCCTCATTTATGAACTGGGGGTATATTCGACCACCACCTATCTACTGTATAATTTAGGATATTTTAGGTATCAACATAGGTTGGTATAAATTCAAAAGAACAACATATGTTGACAGGGGAAATGATGAGCCCTGGATTTGGGGTTAAGTAGCATCAACTTCATACAATTTGGGCCGTTTTTGTGCGTCCCATTGGAGTGGAGAGATGCAACACCTTCAGGAATCTACCAAAATTGATGGCAGAACTTGCCCTGAAATGACCTGAAGCTTGGTTTTGGGAAATATATTTGATATTATTTGATTATATAATATATGGAAATGTGCTTTTCATCAGGGAATCTGATTTGGCTAAGACAAAGTGTGTTGGAGGTGTTTTCTCATGAGCCCCTCGGTTCGAAGCCAATGATTTGCCTTTGATCCCAGGAATGTGTCTGGAGATCGCGACACTCCCAAAGCGTTGAGTGATCGTACCTTGCTTGTTGATGATGCCCTTGTTTGAACATGGTTTTGCCACCATCCGTACGGAAATTTTGGGGGATGTATCACTTGATGATGGAAACTTGGATTACTGTAACAAAAACTCTCCGTCAACTCTTGAATGCTACTACTGTTTTGTTTGTTTCTCACTTTGCTTGTACAGAAATCATCACTGTATCACTGTATACACATATATATATATACATATGCATGCATAGTCTGCTGGATGGTCGCAGTCTTCATCAAGCACTCAGCATGCTAAGCATAAGGAGTTTCATTTAGCCATGCTTGGATGTAGCATGATGCAGCATATGATTTCTAATAATTATTTGACTCTTTTGCTTAGTCGAATTTGCTTGAAAAAATGGACTTGAAAGATGAAGGCCTTTTTGTTGGCCACAACTCCCACTTAAGTCTTGTCCATTGTTTGCCCTGGTTCCGCATCACCACTCTGCAGCGATCTCAAGGCATCGTCACCATCCAGGGCACACCTGAACAAATAGAAATTGCTTGCCGAGAGGTGGGGGTGCCGGTCTCATGTGCTCAGTGACATCAAAGGGGTCTCACTGGAGATGTCCTCCGGGTTGGTATAACTGTTCCATTTTGGGGATTTTAAATACCATCCGACATAATGATGGTTGGTGGTCAGTTTAACAAGATTGGGCCATGTCCTAGATCCTAGGGCATAGTCCTTGCCAGCATGCAGAGCTGCCATGCTTGTTTTGATGTGTGTGTGTGGGTGGGGGGATTGGTGGAACATATGGACCTTCGGTGGAAAAGGTAGAAGCAGTGGACCGTGGTGCAACAAGACTTCTTTTCCAACTACCATCACTACGATCCCCTCAATGAACATAGACACCGACAATTACAATTTTAGAAAGAAAGTCATCTTAATGTCATCCAACCCCCTATTGTGCAGGGTCTACGTTTCATATTTTGGGGCTAGCAGGTGATCCGGATTGTCCATCGATCACAAGAGCTCGATGACACGGAGGACGGCATTTTCGCTTGGGCCTCAGTTTTTTGTGATGCTCTCCATGTTCAGCCATTGCTGATAGATACTACCGTTGTTTTCCTGTACTTGCTTTGGAGGTCATTCCATTCATTCCATTCATACCATTCATTCCATTTACCGTTCGCCAACAACAACAACAACAACAGCAACAGCACTGCAAAGGCACCAGCAGCAACAGCAGCAATACCACCAACCACATACACAAACACCCTAATGTACGCCAGACTGCAGACTGTTTTTTTCCCTTGACCTCTCGCGGAAGGTCACGGTGGTGCCTTGTGGGGCTGCCACTTTGCTGCATGGAGATCATGGGGGTTCAACCAACCTCTTCAAGAGTAACCTTTGGGAGGGCGTCACCTCTGGGGAAGCCACTGGAAGCTTGCGCACGCACAACCAAAAAAAAACCTTCCAAAAAGCACGAAGGTGGAAAATCAACAATAATCAATTTATTGCTTTATTATGCTTTATTTCTGTGTATATATATATAAATATCGACATATGTGGCACACACATATATATATATATATATATATATCTATCTATCTATCTATCTATCTAAGAATCTGAATCTATCTATTTATTTGTTTATCTATCTTTTTTTTATCCTGTCCTATCCTATCTTATCCTATCTATCTACATGAGCCAACCTTTAATCCGCTTGTCTCGCTATCGTTGGAGCCGTAGCGCCGTGCTGCGCCGTAGGTGGAGCATGTCGTTGGTCCTGGCGGAGATACCATTCGGGAGCTGGTGGAGACCATCGGGGCGGAAGTGAATATCAGAAACTGGGCAGAAACGAGATGGGGACATTGCAGATTCTGTGGCCACAAAACACATGTGATAAAAGGATATAGAAGGGAAAAAAAACATATGTATATATCTTATACAGCTATCTATCTACCTATTTTTCTATTTTTTCTACCTATATATATTTTTTTGTAAAAATAATAGATATATACATGTGTGTGTAGATGATTTGGGATGCGATCAACGAAAGTGGGCGGTTAAACATTTCACCAAGTCAAATGAGGACTTAAAACATGCCAATCTCTGGAAGATCATTTGCGTCCAGCAGTTGCCTGAGCAAAAAAATCCAAGCGGAAGATCATGTCCCGTCGACCCACGGGGACAGTACATGAGGAATGATGAATGACACATGAAGATCATGGTATCATGTTTTTGTTGTTGAATATGATATCACAACGTGATATATGATGATACATGGTGATACATCATTGTACGTGATCATACATGATGACACTGCTTGATCTGATCACACATGATACATGATGGTATCATGATTTAGGTTGTTTTGTTCTCAATTCCAAGAGCAAGTGCTCAAGAGATGTATCGCCGAGGTCGCAATGGCATTATTGGAACAGAGCTCCAACCTGTCAGTGTGGCAGGTGGATAGACAAACTCTACCCCCAAAGATTGTTGAATTATTATTTCAAATATCATGCAATCATGCAACATGGGACAAAATGCCTCAACCTTGCTACTTGTTGCTTGGTGTGCCTTTAGTTACCTCAAGATAAGTTCGCAGACGTGCTGCTATCTCAGCTTGGTTCAAGTCTTTGACTGGAGTGACTGATTGTGAAAAAAAAGGTGCGAATCAGGTGAATCAATCAAGCAAATTGCGCTGTTTTATTCAATTTTATGGATATGTAAATGTATAAATTTATACACTGCAAGAAGTGAATGAGATACTTGACGTAACACTTTCGGCCCTGTCAATGCTAGTGGATCCGAAGGCAGCGCCGATCAATCCACTCATGCTAAATGTTGAAGGCCTGTGGAGTTGAACCAAACAGCAACCTCAACCAGGTGGTAACCAGGGTTGCTGGGAGGCACGCCGAAGCAAATGCTGGACGCCACGATGAAAGTTCTAGGACTAGTGCAGGCACAGATCGTGGCATTGGGGGCCGCTGACACTTGAGAGATCTTGGAAATTATATGAATTTACGAAATAATCAAACATGGCAATGGCCGATTCCCTGGAAATAGAGGTTTCTAGCTGGGAAAATCATCTATAAATGGGGGTCAGAATGCCGTCTCATATCCACCAACCTTGATCACATTTATCACTCGCCAGGGTCTTGAGGAGGGTAGGTAGTGTGTGTGTGGGCGTTTGTGCCCACATGAAGATTGTAGTAATGGTTATCTTTGTCCTGAGATTCGCTTGGCTCAAATTATTGGAACAACACAAGTCAGACTATGTACTGATATGGGTATGGATCAATACCTATTAATACCATTTTTAGTGGGATGAACATCCATTTACCAGCTATTTTGATGTTCACCAGCGGTACAAGGTTTTGACACACTGCCATATGTGCTATATTTGTTCTTTTTTTTAATCCCATGAGCTCCCCTACGTGCTGAGATCATTGCGGTGAGCTCCGCGGTCAGGAGCTGGCGGACAAGGGAGGTCTCACCATCGAGTCCGCCAGGGGTCGACGTCGCTAGAAATAGTGCTGGAATCATCAACTGCGAAAATGGCCGAACATTTCAGGTTGGTGAAACGTGAAAACACCATTCATCACGATATATATATAATTATATATAATTATATATATATATACATATATATACACAAATATAATATGTGTGTATGTTGGATCAGTTGGATCAGTTGGATCAGTTGGATCAGGCATTTGAACAAACCCATTGTTGAAGGTTAAGACCTTACCCTCCAGTAATCAAACATGTCTAGCTGTGAACTCCCCGAACTAAACGGAGGTTTTTGAACGAGTGGATGTTCCAGCAAGCCACGTTCGATTATCAGAGGGTCACATCCAAAAATAATTGGCTATATCCCCGTTATTTGTTCATATATGTATGTATATATATATATATATTATATATATACTCCGAGGGTACATGCCCGAGACGCTTGCTTTATCACTTATTTGAGGCTCCGGTTTTGGGGCCTTGGGCCCACCTAGGCTTCGAGAAAAAGCGCCTCCAAAGCCTTAATACAAGGCCTACCAAGGCATGAGGTACGAACAATGGCTTGGACGTGAAACTACAAAGCATATCGCGAAAAACTATTGAAGCACGAGTTGCTAATCACAATGGTTTGGACGCAAAACTACTAAGGAGTTCATGAAAAACTACTAAGGCGTGAGTTGCAAATCACAATGGCTTGGATGCAAAACTACTAAGAATGTTGCTCAAAATTCAAGAAAAGAAGAGGATACTACTGTATTTCTTTTATTCTTTGGAGCATTTTCTTAGTAGTATTGCGGCCGAGCCAATACGAATTGCGAAATCGTCCTTAGTAGCTTTTGAACGCATTCTTAGTAGCTTTGCGGCCAAGCCAATATGAAATGTGAGACCGTGCTTAGTAGCTTTTGAGCACATGCTTAGTAGTTTTGCGGCCAAGCCAATGCGAATTGCTAATTTAATTCTGCGTGATGTATGTGGATGTGCGCGCGCGCAAACATGGCCCCGTTCCCCAGGAATCAACGTTGCCACTCACAAAAGCCAGTCTTGCTGCCTTTCGTGGTGTAGCTGCTTTCTGCAGAGTGCGGAAGTAATTAAGCCAACTTTGATGTTTGGGGGTGCCGGGGGTTGCGCCGCAGGGTTCTGTACACTGCCGCTGGCGGTGCGCATGTCTTTGCATTGCTTGTGGCAGTCATGCTTGCTGCAGAACAGCACAGGCATCCCTGCACCTTTTGAAACGTTCCTTTTTGGCTTGCGCGGGACGCGGACCCATTTTTGGGGCTGTGGGCCTGCATGCTTTCTGCCTTCCTTCACTGCGTACCCTGCATGTGAAACCAACATCCTGGCACCCAGCGCAAGAAAACATGAATGGAAGATGCAACCTGTCGCAGCCCAACGCACTCTTTGCAGAAGGCAAAACGGGCCCAAAATTGTGGCCACAAATTTGGAAGCTGGGCTATTAATTTTAGTATTGTGGCCTCATTTTGGGGTCCAAATCTGGCCCCTGTTTTGGGGCCACAAAACACAAACGGGAGCTAGCCAATACGGGAGGCAAGTGTGCTACTGCCGACGCAAGCTGACAGCAGCACATATCCGTGATACTGTATATATATATATACTATAATAATCGTAATAATAACCATTATAATAATAATGATGGTAATGAAAATGATAATCATAATGATAATAATATATATATATATATGTATGTATGTATGTATGTATGTATGTATGTATGTATGTATGTATGTATGTATGTAATGTATGTAATGTAATGTAATGTAATGTCATTTCATGTCATTTCATGTCATGTCATGTCATGTAATGTAATGTAATGTAATGTATGTATGTACGTACGTATGTATGTATGTATGTATGTGTGTGTATTTATATATATATATATATATATCAATGTATAATACAGTTAAATCCCCATATGGCTGCATATTGCTGGCATCCCCACCCCATGGTGACGGTGCCCTGGTGCCCTGGGCAGTTCCTACTCGTGGCCACGTCGGGCGGTGAGTGCGACTCCCTCTCAGGCGCTTAGTAGGAGTGCGAAGGGAAGGGAGTGGGTGATGGTTTAATGATGCCATGATGGCTCTATAGGGGACCATCCGAAACATATCAAAACATGTTTTTTTCTGGTTTTGCCTGGTCTTGATGATGGTTGATGATGGTTCATATGTTCGCGCAATGATGTGTTCGATGTGTTTTCTTGATAGGAAGGTCATCCCCAAAAACATCCAAGCATTATTGCATTTTCCTGAGTTTTAACAAGGAGAAATCATCACACCGATCTCACCTTATGAGAGCTCGCACGAAAGCCGGAAATGGCCATCCAAGAGCATGCTTGAGACATCTTGAGACTCTGCAGGGGGGTGTATGATGTTTGTATGATATCCCCAAAGGCTGCTCAGTCGTCAATGATGATGTGGATGAATGTATACCAGGATATTGTTTGATTTCATAACTAATGATCTAGAATGTGCATTTGAGGAAGACTTTTTTAGGCCCTCATGGCATGTACCGTTTTATGCAACATGTTCAGACTTGACAGCCATCCTGGTTGGGCCCCGTTTCTTTCTGCACAGAATACCAAGTCCAACAAAAGAACGGGCCAGTGTGTCGTTCAGTTTCTGCCATTAAATGTAGAATCAACATTTTTGGTGGGTATAACATGGATTGACATGGTATAAATGTTTTCGTCGAGAATGTCCAACTGGAGGTGGTTGGATGGATATGGATGGTTTCGTGGCCTCCTTTGATTTCTGGCTCAGAAAAGATCATCCCCCCACAAGCGGTGGGCCGTTCCCGCGGGGTCATCCCGGGTCAGGGCCATCCGGGGCGGCGCCATGGATGTGAAGAATGAAAAAATTGAAGTCATGACCAGATGGGCGTATCTTGGCGCTTCACAGGGCTGGTAATGTGACTAGTCACGACTAGTCGACATGCCGTAGATGTCTGTATATTCTGTATGTGTATGTGTGTTTTCTCAGGGGTAATTATGGTGTTTGACCTTGGGTCAGAGTCTGGTGTCAGCGCATTGCGTCCGTCAAAGTTTAAACACAATAGAAACCAACAACATGATCGTTTTCAAACGTACCTGAAAGTTTGAATACAGAACCCAAGAACTTCATTGTTCTCAAATGGAATCCAATTTTATATCTATATGTATATATGTATGTATATACATGTATATATATACACCTATCTATCTATCATTTACATATTATACATATTTTCATAATTTACATATATCATATATAGATATATTATATTGATATCATATGCATTATTATATCTATTTATAGGAAGGTTGAACATGACTTGTAACATCAATTCTTGGTGGTAGGCTGTGAGATTCAGGGGCTCGGTGGATGCTAAGGTTGGTGGCCTTTGGGGTGGTTGTTCTCTTGAGGCCCGGTCATTTCGGATGATTTCGGCCTAGTGCCAATAAACAACGCGCGATGGATCTCAGATGGTATCAGTGTTGCCAGGTTGAAATTTGTGCTCTTTGCTGCGGCATTGCCCATCCTGGCCTATTGGCATTACTCGGGGGCAGACAAGAATGAAGATCAACAAGAAGATGTCCAAGCTCCAGCGCCCCTTCTGCAGTTCCGATGAACCTCGGGGTTCGATTCGGAGAGAAATTGGGCGGTTAGAGGATGTGCCGAGAGTTGGTTTTGCACATTTTTTTGCATACCGCATTTGTTCCACTTACTGTAATTAGCGCTTTCCCACTTTCGCCCATGGCAATTAAGATGCACTTGACATGGTGCATAGTTTTGGGTGACGGTAAGGCGGATGAGGAAGACGACAAAGAAGACTTTGAAGCCGAAGAGGAGCCCCTTACGCCCAAAATGTCAGCCATGGCATCCTTTGGCACCGATGTGGAGTAGGCTTTTGAAACGAACGACGATTTGAACTTGGCCCCTTTGAAATTCCATCTTGAAGTAAGGTGCATCCAGAAATGGATGGCCCCGCACTCGACGAGATGGTGTTGGAGAGAGAGCGAGAACCGCTAGTTTCCCTTGTTTCTGGATGTTTTTTTTTTTGCGAAAAATGCACCATGCATACTGTATGGAGAGAGATATGCCTTGGGTGACATCCAAAAGCCCATTTTTAGTGGCTCCTGGCATCGCAGGACTCATTTCAAGGATTCAAATCCAAAGAGGCCAGAAACTGAGAAAGCCCGCACTTTCGCCGGCAAAATGATAGCACGTTGAAAGCAAAGTGAGAGTTTACGGCTGGTTGCCCGCGCTAGGACACAGGTGGTCTATTTTGCTTGGATGTACTCTGCTAGACACGGGCAAAGAACTTTGCGTTTCATTGCGTTTGTTTGTTCGTAGGTGTTGGTTTGCTGACAGCCAAGTGTCAATCTAGCAATTGTTTGGGTGGACTTTGGGTTTCATGTACCCATGAAGTCAGTAAAGGTTGAACAGACCCAGGGTCAACACCACAAATGCCGCTCCTCATCATCACCATGGCCATGACCATCACCATCATCACCACCACCACCACCATCATCATCATCATCATCATCCACATCCATTGTCATCACCAGCAGCAGCAAACATCATAGCAACATATAGCAACATATAGTGATGAAGTTGTTCATCCTGTTTATCATTACAAGTGCGATCTTTAAACTATATTAAACTCATGAAATGTGCAGCAGTTTGCCTATTCCACTCAGGGGCCGGATATAAAAGTCGTGGCCAAGGACACTGATATCTATGGTGATGAATTCTGGTCGGACAAGCCTGGAAAAGACAGGAGCCTTGGAAGCTGCAGTTCTGATGAAAAAGACAGATGTTGGTGGTACTGTACTATATATATATGTGTGTATACAGTTGTTCATTATTTTTCACGTTTTAACATTCTTCAGTCCCCTGTTTTAACAATGTCGCGATAACAAATCGCCTCCAATGTTGCCAGAAATGGGTTTTAGAATCAAGTGGATGGCCTTGAACTTTGCCGCCCAACTTTGCCAAGGGTTGATCAAAATTCATGGCAGTTGTTTGACAAAATGTGTTCTAGGTGAGAAGTTGGTGGGCTACATAGGTAGATCGTTAGCTGAATCTCAAATCGTTCAGCTTCTGGCGGCTCTTGAATTATTCAAATTACACCACTGTAGGGCTGTAGGCCCCAAACACTTGGGAGACACATGATGCAAACAAATGAAGGGAGACACTCGAAGAGCCGGACACCACCAGTGACACTAGGGCGGACACCTCTTAAGAAAGAGTTGAGGATCCCTAACGATAAACTGCTTGCGGAAAATCACAACATTCGCAGTCTACATGTGAGAGTCAGTGGGTTGGTTTCAGGAAAAATCCACCAGAAACCATGGATTTGTCAAATGGAGTGTTTCCTGTAAAATTTGCCTTAAACCATTTGATTGAGAGACGACCCCCCTGTAGATCTATCGCTTGACGGGTTCCAAATAGGAGCTCCAACCGTGATGCCGGTGGCTTCTCTTGGGATGCTGGAAGGGACGAGTGACTTGGCGATGTTCACTGGGAGAATTGATCAACATGATGTTTGGTTGACCGTAGGGATATAGTTTATATATATATTGATCTATGTCTGTATGTACGTTTAATATTATATACTTAGATATTAATGTAGATATAGATGTGTTTATACATATAGATCCATAAGTTTTACATAACCTATGCATATGCAAATATGTATACTGTATATATATATATATATACAATCTGTATTTTTGTATATTCTTATTATTATTTGTTGAATCTAATCCATGGCCTATGGCATTTGTTGGTTTGCTGAGTCAGGCTGAGACCACCACTAAGCATTTGACACATGACATGTTCCTGTTGATGTTTCCAACATTTTCCAAAGACGGGAGCTCATGTTTGCACACATTTGCACGCATTGTGGTACTATATTACTATATGATACTGCCATGCTGGATCATGCTGGTATGTAATTTCTGCGCATGTTCTCCACAAGCCTTTTTGTGGATATCAAACACTATTGTTGGAGGTGCAGGTCAGGCATGCGGAAGCAGCTTCATGAGAGCAACCCCGAACAGTTTGGAAACTTAGGAATACATGAAAACATGAGGTAAACATCATCCAAACCATCCGGGACACTCTTGTAATTAGGCATTTTGTTTGAGATTGAAATGCCCTTTGGATATTTTACATATCTATGGAAAATGGCCTCCTTTACAGATGATTTATCATGATTTGCATCTTTAAAATGGTGATTCTCCATGGCTACGTTCAATAATCAGAGGGTACCGTTGTCATCGAGAAGTTCACCCATCACCAGCTGAAGATGGATCTCAGGTTAGATGATCTTCTGGCGGCTTCCCAGCTAAGTGATGGCGAGTGATGGCGAGTGATGGCAGGTGAACAAACGGCTTCGGGTTTGGGGAAATCCAAGGCCGGTAATGTATAACCTCCAGTGGTAATCCAGCGTGGCACTGGGAAATCACCAAAAAATGGAGGTTTTGATGGGACAATCATCTATACGTTATACATGGGGTATGTTCCATTGACATGTTTGATTAACGCAGTAATCATGCAATATACATATATATATACATGGCACAATATTTGATTGTAAATGTCTATATCAATTGCGGTAATATACTATTTTGGCATGAGATGTACGGCTATGCCTATGATTCAATATGTAACATTCTCCCAAAAAACATCGCAGCGATTGCACATCAAGTACTGCCTTTGAAGATGGTTTTCGCAGAATCCTCGATGTGGGAGTTCCATCCTAATATTTCTGGCAGCACTGTTCAATTGGCTGACAAAAGTTGATATGATGGACTAGGAAGCGGATCCATATCTACAGTTGTACAAGGAAAAAACACCGTCCCCAGCACCATCCTGCCATGATCTCTGTTTTTCGACACTGGCTTTCAGCAATACCTGAAAAAGCCTGGAAGCAAATTGCTTTTGAGGCGGGCACAAGACTTTGGCTCATCAGGGTCCCAATGGACGTGCGACACGGGTCATCACGGGTCATTTTCATGGATTCAACCAACTCAACCTGTTTCATGGTCAAAGATGCTAGCCATACTGAGGATGACTTTGGATCCTCGCTTCCCAAGGGTGATTTCCGGCCAAAGGACGATGACCTGTCCAAGGACGTTGAACTCTGCTGTTAATTCGCTGGAAACCGGAAACCATTCAACAAAAAGAAAGCAAAGTTCAAAGCATAATATAAATCAGTTTTGCTCCAGTGATTTAATATGTTTGGGCTATGTTTTTATAACGTTTTATTCCCCAAACAGTGGCCACACTGAGGGGTTCTTACGGTAACAGTGAAGGTCCGGTGTTCAATCGAGGTGGTACCGGAAGCGACTGGCATTTTCCCTATAAATTTCCGCGCAAAATGCCCCTTGTGACATGTCCATGTGCATTTCGACTGCGCAGGCTCGCACAAAACACTGGTCGCTGGATACGCGTTTGGCATTTTCCTTCTGAATTTTCGCACAAAATGCTTCTTGTGACACGTCCATGTGGACTTCGACTGCGCAAGCTTGCACAAAATGCTGGCCCCGGGATACGTGTTTGGCATTTTCCTTGTCCACAAAATGCCTCTTGTGACATGTCCATTTGCACTTTGACCGCGCAAGCTTGCCCAAAATGCTGCCCCGGGATTAGCGTTTGGCATTTTCTTTGTAAATTTCCGCACAAAATGCCTCTTGTGATATGTCCATGTGCATTTTGACCGCGCAAGCGCGCACAAAACGCTGGCCCCGGGATCAGCGTTTGCTTCTTGTGAAATGTCCATGTGCATTTTGACCGCGCAGGCTCGCACGAAGCGCGCTTCCCGGTCTCAGGATCGGACATCCTCCTCAACATCATCCTCCTCAGCTTCATTTTCTTCCTCCTCCTCAACACCCACATCATCATCTTCCTCTCATCATCATCCTCATCCTCCTCCTCCTCATCATCATCATCATTATTATCGTCATCATCATGATTATCGTCATCATCATCACCACCATGATCATCACCATCATCACCATCATCATCATCATCATCAACAACAACATCATCATCCTCATCATCATCAACAACATCACCATCATCATCATCATCATCATCACCATCATCATCATCATCAGCAGCATTATACTGCATGATCTTTGATTTTTTTAATCCCCCCACACTGTTTGGGTCCCTTGCTGGGATAATCATTGTTTGTTCCCTAAATTCTTCAGATATAGGCCCCAACAAGCCCAGGAAAGAAGTTGTATCGTTTCGATCATGTCAGACCGCCTGCCCAGGAGGACTTTGGTTTCGGCAAGTGCCTTGGCCCCCATTCGAGGGCGTTATGAAAACCCACAGTGGGGCCTTCGCAGACGGGCTGCTACGGGCAAAATGAGATGTGAATTGGGGAAAATGGCTGGCACCATGGGCTACATCTGTTGTTTCGATACCTACACATCCTACACTTTCGGTCTACAAACCAGCTATGTTGAGGTAACCATAGGTAACCTTAAACCCTTGGCTAAGGCCCATAACCGAACGACGGGTTTCCTTCAGGAGGAATAACCTTGGACTCGGAGATGGAGGATTTGGAGGTGCCGTGGGTCAAGCTTGGGAAGGCCAGGGGCCAGGGGTCCCAAAGTTCAACGCAAGCCCATGTGAGCTGGCAGAGGTTCAGATTCGTGCATTGAGCATTTATGTGCAGCCCTTTATCACATTCTAGAAGCAAAACTTATTTGTGAGAGGGATTTCTTCATAGTTCTACCTACCCCAGCATTGGACAGGTCCACAAAGTTGCCTTGCTGTCAAGGGACGGTTGTTGCTGATCTTGTGGTGAAAAAAACGTTTGCGGGCTTTGACCCAGAAAAAAAAACAAATTCACCACAATTTATTAGATCTTAGACTCCAACCCATCAACTTATAGAAACAAACATGAAAAACATGTATCCGTTCTCCCACTCTAATGTGGTAGACCCAAGAATGAACCAACCAAAGCTCGGTCGTCTAAACGCGCGCCAAGAGATGTCTTGGGCACCTTTTTTCTTCAGGGCAGCCATGGTCTTTGCCAAGGCCAAACATGACATGTCAGGTTTGAGTCCACCTGGTTTTTTCTGTTGTTGAGTTGTGAGATAGTGTGCAAACGCAGCCAGAAGTGGAACCAAACCCGTTTTTTCCAGGAACCCCTTTGCGGCAAATTGGTGAAATTGCAAGTCCTTGGGATTCCTCCCGGGTCAAAGTTCCCCCTTCGTTCTGGAAATTTCAGATTCTGCTGAATTGTCGCCTCCAACGACGAAACACTTCTTGCCCTTGTTCAAAGCAGCCCGTCTTTTCAAGGCCTTGGAGGCCTTTACATGTGTTGTTCCTTTGTGAGCTCACTTTTCTTTATTTCCACCCCATCCCACCCCAAACACTGACGTACGTGGAGAAAAATGGACAAAAACCATCCGTGCCTACGGGATTTGCCTCACCAAAAACGCGCGTTTACAGGGCGACCGAGCCAGCGTTTGGGGATGATGCATGTTTATACCACCCATCTACGGTTTACCATGGTTTACCACATCAGAAATCAGAAATAATGTCTTGGACCCTTCAAGTTCATTCAAGTTCCAGAAGCCAGCAATCACCCTGCAGCTCCTCTCCAGCAGATGCTGATTTTGGCCTTGGCCTGGGACCCACTGACATTGACTTCGGTGACCGCAAGGAGCGAGACGAAGGAAAAGGCCCGGTGGGTCCAGTGGGATAGTTAGTTATATGCGATTAATAGATGGGATAAACTGAATGGGGACGGACCAACCAGGACTAACCAGGGGGTTGGCAGTACTCTAACTGGGTTTTTTGGGCCGAGGAGAGTTCGTAGGATGGGCTTACAAAGGGATAAATTGTAACGGGGGTCACTTTGTAACATTGCCTGGGTGAGAACAGTGCTGTACATGGTTTCTTCAGCAATAGAGAGAGACAGAGAGATGGTTTCTTCAGCTGAAAACAATGATTTGTTCAAGTTGGTCGACATGAATTGCTGCTTTTGACACAGATGCGATTTTTTCCGGGATCATGACTCCTATCGGACTAGTATTTTCGAGGGAAGCTGAAACAGACTGACCAAACCAGTAAATAATTCCAGTCCTAGAACCGCCTGAATTTAATGGGGTGTGCCTACTGCCTACCTGCGGACTGCCTCAGGAAAAGGCAAAGGAAAATCCAAGGACAAAGGCGGCTTGGAGCCAAGAGAGCTGCCAACAACAAACATTGTAACATTGTGTGGACGTGGTAAAATGATTTGGCAGACTCATCCCAGGCTCATTCAAAACAGATCCATATCAAGATTATCAAGGATCATCCTGAATCATACTTTGGCTACCAAGAACCGGGTAGCAACGGTATCCACCAAACTTTCCAACTCACAGGTCACAGTTCATAAAGTTACAGTGATGAGGATCGTGGCCCCTTGAACATTCTCCAACTGTTTTTTGTTGTGTGATCGTTGGCCGTCAAAGTTACTTCCATGGTTTTAAGGGTCAGATAATGTTAATTCGGGCTAAATAATTGAAATCTACTTACAGTAAGTTATGTAAATAATGTTTAATTATTTGAGGCAGCTTATAAAAATCATGAATCATGCTTTATAAGTTAAGTCATATTAAGCTATGACAATGACTGTTTCTGTTGAACCAGTTGGGGCCGGGGTGGGTTGTAAATCTTGTTATATTTGGCTAAATCATGCTGAGTCATGTCAAACCATGTTTGATCATCTGAACTCATGGTAGGTAAGGTCACATCACATTAAATAAGTGTAAGTCAGGTTGACTCTTTTTAACATCATGATAATTCTGGTTAAGCAATGCCAAATCACATCAAATCATGTTAAGTCGTGTTAATTAAGGCTAGATTGTTTTAAATCATGTTTGTTAAATCATTGTGCATAAATCAGGTCGAGTCATCTTAACTTATGTGAAATCACGGTTTGTTCAGGTTAAGTCATGTTGAATGATGTTAAGTCATGCTGAACCATGGTTTATGTATCCAAATTTCTTGATGGGAACCCAACAAATCCATGGGTGAAATCTGCCAGGTAAGGAGCCTCGAGAGGCGGATCCCAAGCAGGTCTTCGTGGCCAACCTTGGTGCCTTTGGAAGAGCTCTGTTATGGGCAGGGCAGCCATTGTTCTTTAATTAACATGGAAAACCGACTATATTATATATTATATATAAATATGTATATTAAACCAATATGCCAGTTATAAATTATACAGTAAATGGTTTTTGCTTTATACCACATTAATGGTGATTTTGCGGATTGTTTATGTCGGTCATTTAATAGTTGAACCAAACGGTTAATCAATATTTACCAATATGTGTTAAACCAACTGTATCAAGTAGTAATGTAAATGATTGTTTGGGAAAGACAAATTATAACGAACCAAAAAGTGAAAAGTGAGCACACAATTAATTGCTATATAATCCCTATTTGGTAAAATCTGAATCAGGAGTATTGACAACATTTGATAATTTATATGTTTCCAATCTTGTCTGGGTGACTATAAACAGAATCGAAAGGTTTTGTCACCCATTCATTAACATTAACATACATCGGGGTTATACAAATTTGAAACACACATTTATTTTACCGCACGAAATCCTACTGAAATGCTTTTGTTTCGCTATACACAGATTGCAGGCAAATCAAATTCTCATGTTTTTTTGTTTTCTCTGTGTATATGCGTTTCAAGAAATCAGGTGAAATTTCTAAGTATCACTTGGTGTCATCACATCTTATCACTTATCACCTCAAGTTGTTGGTAGATGTGTTAGGTAAAACATGGCCAAATTGTGTTTCCAGCAATCTAGTGACAAGCGTTGGAGAGCACTTCTCCAAACGTGGTATGGGACCTACATTGCCATGGTAGAAACGGGATGCCCACGGGGCGCATGTGATGATCAGGCCTTGCAAGACTCAGTTAGGCCTACCAAAAGAGTTTGTGTTTGCCGCCAATATATATATATATATACTGTATACTATATATCATATCCATATATATATATATATATATATATTTATATTTATTTACATATATATATAAACATACACATATGTATATATATGTATACATATATAATCATATATATATATACATATACATATATAAATATATATATATGTATAATCATGTTGCGGCGTTTCCAGAATTGAATGATCAGCAAGTGTACAGAGCCCCCAGTATCCCCCAGTGTTTCATGATCAAACTCATGGTGTTTGGAATTTGCCTTAAACCAACACGAAACAACGCATTGAAAGGTGGCATTCATTTCGCCATTTCCATCATTCAAACCCCAGGTGATGCGCACGAGGATGACATCCGGGCATTCTTCGAGCAGGACGGCAGGGCCGACTTGGAAACCCATGTCATCCCCAATTCCAAAAAAGAAATCAGCACCTCAAAAATACCCGTAAACAAAATATAAAACTGCGATGTCAATCCATGTTCTTTGATTTCATCATCATAAAAACTACTTAGAAAGAAAAACTATTACCATAGTTTAATGTTAAACAACATCAAACACTGTGTTTTTTCCAACCTCCCCCCCCGCATTTCACAGGCGGGCGACATCGAGCGGCTCAAGACCTTGAGGAACCCGGACGGCAGCAGCAAGGGCGTCGGCTTCGTGACCTTCCGAACGGAGGAGCAGGTAGGCTGAAGAGCATTGGTTAAGCTGTGGAGGATCCTGGAACTTCTATGGAACTTCTATGGAACATCTGGAAAACATGTCCAAAGTATTCCAAAGTAATATAGCAATAACATGTATATAATTATAAATGCATCTGGCGGAATGTTTGTTGCAACATATAATTATATATATATATATATATGTAACTTATAGTAAATATTCCAAGATATTCTAAGATCATCATGTATGGAGATTAGAACAGATATTGGAACCTGTATGTACATGGCATATTCCAAGATTATCCCATTTTAACCAGGATATGCATGTATATATTAGATATATATGGTTGCTATAATCCCTTCCCCTATGATAAGATATCCCCAAACGAAACCATAGTTTAGTATTGGATCTAGGAAAACATAAATCCGGCAGAATTTGGAAGGGAGAACAATTTACAAGTCGTGAAGTCAATATAGAATATCACGTTATGATACAGTTTAATATCTAATTTAAAGGGTGCATGGCACAGCCCGTTTACATTCCTCTACTAGTACTTGACAACCCTGGGCCAAGCCATGTAGATGGTACTTGTAAGGGATGGGCCAATGTGGGTGCGATTTCTTCGGGTGACCATGGAAAAAATGTAGGATTCAAGGCATGTTCAGGCTGCTTGAGTCCTTTTTCATTGGTGTGTGTTTTGACTTCGTGTTTTGAGATATCTGCAGTACTATATGTCCTGACACTGACATGAGCTTCGCAGGTAAGTTTCGTATACTTCCAATATGTTCAAATTTAGGTATCGGAAATGGCCTGCAACTCGGAATAATTTTCGCAGTATCCGTGATCAAATGAAGGTCCGGGCGGTCAGCTTGTGGAGGTGGTGGGGAAGTATCATGATTTGATTGCCTCAAAGGGAAAACTGTGGAGCAACAAAGGTCAACAAAAGATTGAAACTTCATATTATCATTTATGTATAAATGTAAGATAATTATATATATATTTATATATACAGTATAGGTATAAATAGTGTTTCATACTCATGATGATTTGCTGTTTGGTATCCGCCCACAGCCCTTCGACGGCTAGGCACAGAAAGCTCTGACCTTCCACAATCGTCCCTTTGAGGGTGGCAGCATAGTGGTCCGCTTGGCGCATGCTGGGAACAAGAAGGGTGAGAAGGGTGAGAAAGGTGCCTGGGCGGCCACTAGGAACGGGACCGACTGCGATTTACATTCCAAAATGGGATGGATTCAGATCTCTAAGAATGATTGAAGGCAACAAGTCAGAAGGCCACCATTTTCTGTCACATAGTTGTCCCTCTGCCTTCAACACTACTTGGACCATGTGAGATGGAGTGTGCGGTCATGTAAGATATTGTAAGATGCGCAAGTTGAGTTGGGTGAAGGAGTTCACTATCAGATACAGTGATTGTTAAAATCAGCAGGGAAAAGCATGGAAAAGCCTTGGCATCTTTTGGCCCTTCCAAAGGCGATGGCCGTGGCGACCGTGGCGACCGTGGCGATCGTGACCGCGATGGTCCGCCGTCCTTTCCGGGCTTCCGGGGCGACCGTGACGACGACCGGGACCGAATGGACCGAAGACCTGAGCGTTCCAACGGCAAAGGCAAAGGTCGAGGAAAGGGGTTTCTTGGCATTTTCTTGGCATATGTTGGTTTGGGGAGTCAACTTCGAGTCTTGGAGTCTTGGAGGCTATTTGAAGGCAATTATTTGAAGGAAAGACTCATTTAATTTCATTTTCTTGATTCTGTGATGTGATATACTTGTAATTGTTTTGGCAATGAAATGGCTCAAATCGAAAAACAAGATCATCAGTGAAATGCGGAGTGTTCAGTTTCAGTACATCATTACAGTTTCTACTGATACCACGCCGACTCACTCGTCACCCAGACTGTTAATGGAGCCGGATTTCTCGTGCACAGTTCGCAAAATTGATTGATTCGGGCGAATTGATGGTTTCGGACTGAAGAAAAAATGGCAATGGACGCGATGGAGATAGAGATTGGCTTCTGGGGGGATCTATATGTTTTGACCTCAACGCCCCAGTGATCTCCATGTTGACCTTGCCTACTCCAAGGTCCAAGGGCACAGGAGATGTGGATGATGCTCTAGAAGATGTGCCTGGTTGGCTCTGTGGTTTGGGACTGTCCAAAAAATGTGTGGTCCCTCTGAAACATATGTGTCGAGAGATGTTTGATGTGTTCTCATTTAATTTTTCTCAGGTTTTGATTAGACGGCTGTGTTTTTGCGCAAAAACATTTTAATGTTTAGTTCTTTGATGTTCGGAGGTTTCGGGAAGGGCTGACTGCTGAAACATGTTCTTTTGTTTCTATATACATGTTCGGTGACTGAACACGGACAAAAAAAAGGTTCACCCCTTCATTATCATGTCATCCACCTTTCCTCCGTTTTTCATTCTCACAGACCAGCCCTGCTGATATACCTAATCATGCACCTTTCAGTCCCCATTTGCAACAGATATTTAAAACAATCATCCCATCCCCATAATCGGTTGAAACGAAATCTTGCCGTTGAACCCATGTATTTTGTCTTAGAGCGGCTTAGGGGTCAGATTTCCTAGAGTTTGTTTGACCATATACTATATGCACCGCCAGGGAACTCCATTGAAAAACATCCTGAAATAAGCTAATACAAATCCATTGAAAGCCTATGGGCCATGTGGGTTTAGTGGGGAACTTTGGGTTTTGTATGTTGTTTTGTAGCTTTCCTTAGGTGTTATTTGGTTTTTGATGTAGGTGCAGCCAATTGTTTGGCATGTTTTGTTGTTGTTTTAGTTTTTCTTGGGTTTTACTGGGTTTTTGATGGTGGTGCAGCCTAGTCTTGGGAATTTGTTGGGAATTGTTTGGGAATCAGCTGGGCATCCCTTGGATGTGCTTGGTCCATTTTCGGGAATTGTTTAGGTTTTTTGTGGGAATTAGTTAGGTTCTTGTGGGGATACGTGTTTTGTTGGTGGTTCAGTGGGATCATTTATTTGGGAACCTTTCGGGTTTCTCCAGAGTTTTGATTGGGACTTCGCCGGGCCTAGAAAAGGCCAAAAAGGCTCTTAGCAAATCAGCTATTATTCTTGATGTGTTGTGATGGGTAAAACCATGGATTCCATTTCAGATTTTCCGTTAAATCATTCTCTTGAGGCTATTAACGATCCAAATAATATCTCATTATATATTGGCAAACCACGTTCAACAAATGGTAATAACCATGGTTTCTGGCCAAGATGTTCCCCTGAATCTGAATCCTGACCCATCCAATTTCTTGATTTAAAGAACTCTAACTGGATCCACCTTCATTCTCATTTCACTGACAATTTACGGTGGAAACTGGAGACCTATTATTTTCACAGTTCAATGGCAATATCATGGTTTCCGTTGATAGTGACCATCCTAAAACTAATCCATATGGTAATCCGCAATCATCCGAGAAACCCAAGTAATCACCCCCGGTAACTAATGCGCCTTTTCAAAAATGTACTATATGTACAGCTTATACAACCGAAAAACTACGGTTTAAACCAATCCATAATCAGTGGCGATATATTGGTTGCTAGTCTCATTATCAGACACACCCACATAACTAACCAAGGTGGCTGCAATTATTACATCCTACTACAGTATATCTGTATATCCATAAATTTTGCACGCAATGCCTAAACCATCCCATTGAAGGACGTATATATGTGATGACCTCCAAAATGTTTTTTTTTACAAATATCCCTTTTATAGAGGCCCTAAATAATGTTCAAATAATCCCTGTTTTTTTCTTAAGATTTATTAATTTAAGCAATCATCAAATGCCATCTTGTGATGGGTATCTTCAAGAAAATCCCCATGCTTTCCTGTAGATTTCTACCCGTTTTGGCCTTGAAAACCCACCCGCAAAACAAGGCCTTGAGCGGACACGATGGGCCCTTGCGCCTGGCAGACTTCGACTTTGCAGCGCGGCGCTTCTTGGGCGAGCTGCGCAGCAGGGATCGCAGTGATGGGGGCACCAGGTGCGGGCTGACGTGTTTTTTTAAATATGTTTTTCTTATTGAAATAGAACATGCTAAAACTTGGAATGATCAGTTGGTTGATGTGTGTTTTTGGGTGTTTTGGATGGTAAACCCTGGAGTGTGCCGTTCATACTCTGGGGGTGTCCTTAAATCTGTAGAATGCTGTGGAAAAGTCGTATTCCAAGCTGGGTATTTTGCCATGGGGATGGATCAGAAATCGGAAAGGTCCCAAGATGTCCCAAGTCCAACGGAGCGTCATCGTTTGTGAAAATGGCATAAGCTTGTGGTATGCAGTACCCGATTTCATCCGATTTCTGGACAGACCTACGTGTTTCATTTGGATTTTAGGTTTCACCTACTGTAACTAGAAGGTTGTGCAAGACGATAGCTCCTAGTGAGTAGTTCCTACATGTTCCTACTGGTTTTTCGGTTGAGGTGGACAGTTTCACCAAATGGGGTGTGAAAGGTAAGGCGACAGGGTCGAATGACTCCGTATTCTTTGGTGAATGGTTTGATCAATGGTGGTTGACGGATTCAACATGATTCAACTACTGTACATTGATTTGATTTGGGGACTGTACAGTACCGGATTTGCTATTGTCATTTTTGCTTTGCCCATTGCTCTCCGGCTTCGGTGCGGGGATAGCTGAGTTCATGTTTTGACATGTAGCACCTACTTCGCCTCCAAATACCCAGACAAAATGGGTGATAATGGATGCATTTGCGCCGCTTGCTCCGGATTTCTTAGTTCATGTTTAAACAAAAATAGTTCATGTTCAAAAAAAATGAACCATTGGTTCCTTTTTCAAGCCGCTCCACCAGCAGCATCTTGATTAGGTCCGTTTCGAATTCCCCAGCCGTGGCAGGTTCGTTGAAGCCATGGACATGGTCTTGAAGTACACTTCGACCAAGGTGCCCGGAAACCATGGAGCTTTGTGGCTTCCAAGATTGATTTTTGACCATAAACTTGAATTGCAAAACATTGGCATTCAACGGTGCATTATTCTGAGATTATGAATTTTGTTTGGCTGGTGGTTTAGTATGTAGTATGCAGTATAGTATTGTATTGATAAGACTTGACGAAAAGGATCTCAATTGACTTTGTGAAATTTGAAGGTTTGCTTGCTTCACCAGCCTGACAGATGTAGAGTTGTTGTTTTACTGTTTTGAATTCAAGATCACATATAGACTTGCAGCATCCATTGTTTCCAACAATTAGTTTCGGGGAAGAAACGCAGGAATCTCTAATCTCCACCTCTATTTGATAATGGATGATACTAGAAATTATGGTTTCGTGTCATGTTGTTTCTTACCTCCCCACGTTTGTTTCAACATGTTCCAACTATTCTATGATGTTCTATGTAGTTTGGAGCCGCATTGCCTTTTCAATTTCACAAACATCGCGCAGGATAGAAGTTCTGTGCGAAAATGGACAGCCTACGCCGCCAAGCTGTAGTTGTTCCCTCCTGGGATGATTAGAGACTTCTCTGAGTAGAATCTGGTAGCCATTGATCCATGCTTCTGGGGCCTGAAACACCACGTCTTTTTTAGACCTTGCTTTGAAGCTGGAAGTGATTTGATCTATGCACAATCTGTGACATGATGTTTGAGGTTTTCACTCTCTTGCAGAAGTTCGATCCAGCTTTGTCAGAAGAGATCAGAGAAAGGGATCAGGAAAGAAGAAATAAAGGCGCAGGCCGCTCACGTTACTTGTCAGCACTTCGGATACCTGACATGCTTGGCAAAGGCTGAAGGCAACTGCTTGGTGTGCACGAATGTTTGCATCCGTGCATCCCAGGAGTAGCAATTAGATAATTAGCAACCATGTAATATCATGCGATACGCTGTTATGTGGAATAGCTCCGGCTATATCCATAGGTTACAATACAAACTGATTAATTCAACTTTACAAACTGGGTCGCGCAGATCCAAGTAGGCCAACAGTTTGTCCTCGTCAGCGCAGGCATGACGCGACAAACTTCAGATGATGACTGATGCCAGTGAGGCAGAGTCAGCGAAGAGAAGCAATCTCAGGAAGAAACATGGATAATAAACATATTTCATCATGTGTTAATCATGTTATGTTAATATACTTTATTTGCAATCCTTTGATACCATTGCCATCCATTGTCCATTTACTTCGGAGATGTCAACAGTCAACATATTTCAATGTTTTTTTTTACATCTTGTTGATACAAATAAAGCATGAATTGACAATCCAACGAGATGGGATTCAACAGGTGGTTTAGCCACTGGGGCCATACTTGTGGTGCGGGGGCATGGTCTTTTCATGTCCTTCCACGCTGCAAACGGGATCAAATGAAATAAAATCCGCCTTGCGCATGGATATCTATAATGATATCTATATATAGTCGTTATGTATTATACCGCGTGCACTAGACCTGTGTGTAGCATCGGTCGCAACTGTTTAAAACCAGTTAGGCCCACTGGGCCAACAACGGCACGTGCGCTTGAGCCGTTGTGCCGACCAAGCTTGACTGTGGCGCCATGGAAATCGGCCTTCGCCAAGTTGTTTGATTTCAAACTGTTTTCGAATTACAAGTAGGGTACGTTACTATATTATATATTGGTGTATATTGTTCTATATTGTTTTGAATTACAGTATCAGTAGCGGTCCTTATTATTTTTCCCAGGCTTTCCGGAGTTTCGAGTTTGGATAAACCTTGTCGGCTCATTTTTTGCCAGATATGGAGGGGAACATTTATCCGAGCTGAAACTGTTTTCCCTCTCTCGGGTGACTAGATGAGTTTTTTTGTTGGCCTTGCCACTGTTGAAGCATCTTCAACGGAAACTGAAAGACTGATGTGGGCCTCTAATTGTCTGGTTTAAGAGGACAATGCTACTTGAACCTAACAGATGCAAAATGTATCCCAGCTCCAATTGGAAGCAATCTCAAGAGTTGTCATGGCGTTCACTTTGGAGCATTTCCATGCATTTCCATGGTACAGCAAGCGCCAGCGACAGAGGTCGGTTTTGGGTAATGCCCCAGTGAGCCGTTGAACGAGGCTCTTAGATGTCCTGTATCCTATGACCGTGGCGGAAAATGCCCCAGGGATTTGGGTGGGGCTGCCATTAACAGGACTGTGCTATCTCAGGATCCAAAGTTCCTTACTGGACCAGTTTCGGAGATCTTCAAGATTGTTAGAGGCTAAATCATGCTAAATCAATCTAAATCAATAGATCATCAATCCCATTTGGAGGTTTCCCATTGAGTATTGAACCCTTATGGTGACTTTGGGAACCCCCATTTTTTGCTCAGGAGCTCAACGCCGGTCAGGGCAGGTGCGAGTCGCGGTTTTCAGCGCTGGGATGTGCTGCGATTTGGGTTCATGGGGCACCCTGGGCACCCTCTTTGGGAGACAAAAACTGCTCATTTTTGTTTTCGAAACTACCAAGTTCATCCAATTTCCAAGTATATGTCATTTGATAATTGTTTCAAAACTTGTTTTCAAGAGTTTAAAGATTTGTAAGCCGATCAGTTTATGCATGGCATTTGTTTTTGGGAAACATTGTGTGCATCAAGAATCAAAATGTACTGGCTCCAGAAAACCATAGGAAACCAAATAGTCCCTACCAACAAAACCCAACAGACACCTCAGTAGATTATTTATCTTATATAAACTGTTGTTTTACTGACATCCAAACTACCACACCACTATGTCATGTGGGCACCTCCACTGCGTAGCCACCGACGCCGCTTCACTGCAGGATCCAATGATGGTACGCCACGTAGGAGATCGGATGATTCCTCTGTGGCATCCGTCTTGTGCCGAGGATGAATTTTGGTTGTGAAGATTGGGAGGAACTTTGGGGAAGATCGACGAAAATCGTAGTTTTTGTTATTCTTTAGATCTATAGTGTAAATTACTATGATCTACTTCCCATACTTACTTGGCATTGTAACTTCTAATTAACCTATTTGATCCTATCTTCACTTTTTTGGGACCACACTATGCTGGTGATACCTTGAGTAGTTACCCGCGTAAAGTCATACACCTAAGAGGTGACGTGAAATCTGGGGATTCTAGTGCTTGGATTTTTCATGTCAGGTTCGGATCTGCTTTTGAGTGCGGAATCATGTTAATCTGAAAGTGAAGACCTCATTGAAAATCCCTGTTCGATCGATGTGGTGTATGTTTTCCCTCATATCCAATCCGAATTCTGTGTGTCGAGGTTCGTCGTTTCCTCCTCTGCCGCTGCATGGGTTGTGGGGCGTGCTGGGCGGACGGAGCCTCGACGATTTTTGGAGATAGGACCCTAAAATGTTGGCAACGGGAAATCCACGGAAATCCACGGAAATCCGGTGGGAAATCCACTATAAATATCTATAAATGGAGGTTTGAATTGGATTTGTAAATGGTGGAGTTTTCAGCCATGTTTGATTACCGCAGGGTATGCTTGCTAAACCTTGGTGAATGGTTTCAGAAAATGCAATTCGTTGTTTGGGCACATGCTTGATCAATTTTGAAGGCAAGGTAATTCAAAGTCATACTCTGGTATTACTCTGGTAAGATTTGACTTGGTCGCTACTGTGGGGACTTGAGGCTACCAAATGCGGATGGTGGAAATGGAAATTGGTTAAATTGGAAGGTTTTGTTACATTCGAAGGCCCCGAGGTCTTTGATTTTACCCAGGTCCAAATTTGATTTCACTTGTATGTTGTTTTGTTAGAGTGGTTACAGTTGCGCAAGTTATGATCGTCAATGGAGCCTTTTGATCCATGTTGATTTGTTTTGGATGTGTTGTTATTTATCGTTATTTGTAATAAGGTGGCCCGAATTTCTGTGTTACCCTTGGAGTAGATATAAGTTTGGTTATGGGCCTCAAACCCAACAATGTCCTCACGGCAAGTGCGCCATACTGCGTTTGAGAGCACGAAACCGATGGCTCACGTTTTTGTGCTAGTTACCCGGAGAGGTGTTCTGAGTGAAAATCTCCGGTCACCTGGGTCACCTCCAATGTGTTGTCCATGTTTTTGAGTTCTATTCATGTGCTACCCTGGGCATCAGCAACCTGCAATTTTGGTGGGTTCCAACTCCAGAATTCTTGTGAGTCATTGGGGATGGTTTATGGGTTTGGCACCTTAGGCTACATTTGCCATCCTTTAATGTTAGACAGTTTTACAGCCCAGGAATTTCAATGATATCCTAATTATGGATATTTCATGACCGAATTTGCCAGTCGAGGTTTCAGAACTCCGAGCAAAGAGTGGCGCATCCCTGGAGGTTGCTAGGTGTTTTGGCACTAAAGTTGTGCAATGTTGTGCACGTTTATGGATTTATATTTACTGTATATATATATATATTGAATTTAATTTCATGGGTGCAAAGTAAAAGCTATCGCACTGCATTTCCATGTGTTATGTGTTGAATTTGCGTGTTTTTTTTTGTTTTGTTGTGAGGTGTGATTTATAGTTGAAACAGACTTTTCAAATGTAGAATATTGTAGAATTGTAGAAGGACATGGTCTTTACATGGTATTTCCATGATATTTCTTGTATCAATGGATTGGTTTAAGGGACAATTCAAAGGAGACCCCTGGAAAACCCCATATTTCAGGGGAAAATCTATGGTTTCCTTATTTGTCCTGTATAATTAGATTGTCCCTGAATCCAATCCACTGCTGGTATTTCTCGCCGCTCCCCGTTCATCGCTGCAGGAATGGTGGTCCCTTGCGGCTGGTGGAGGTGCGGGGGAACAAGGCAGAGCGACAGAAGGCGGTGGAGCTCCTGCTGGATACGATTGAGGACGGAAACGGACCAAAACGTTGCCAAAATGATGGCTGCTTTGATCCTAAAATGATAGGTTGGTATGGGTTGTGGTTGTGGTTGTGGTTGTGGTTGTGGTTGTGGTTGTGGTTGTTGTGGTTGTTGTGGTTGTTGTGGTTGTTGTGGTTGTTGTGGTTGTGGTGGTTGTGGTTGTGGTTGTGGTTGTTGTTGTTGTTGTTGTTGTCGTCGTCGTCGTC
>Ga0126342_10002499_pt1 | contig 28775 bp, 19 predicted proteins | sample Cyp1metagenome_FD_92528 | JGI IMG/M metagenome (GOLD analysis project Ga0126342, IMG submission 92528) | Coral microbial communities from Lord Howe Island, Old Settlement Bay, Australia - Cyphastrea 1 metagenome | ecosystem: Host-associated > Invertebrates > Cnidaria > Coral ... | reverse complement strand
TTGGAGGGAACAACTTGGCTTAGTCTCAGAGGATTTGTCTGACATTGAAAGTCGATCAACAAACGACACAATCTCTGTCCATTCAAGTGAACCTGAGCAAGAGGCTGAAGACACCAATCCATTCGGTGATTCAGTGTTGAGGGCTGCGTGGGAACGCCTCCAGGCAAAAGGGCCTGAATACATCGAGCAGTTGCGAAGAGAAGGGCAAGGACAGCCAATTCCAAATCTTCCAGAAAGGTTTCGGAGGGGTCCACGTCTTGAACCATCATCTTCATCAGCGGCTGCATCGAGCTCGACAGTGCCAGCACCAAAGGCGCGACCGTTGATCCGACTTGCATCCTGACTCTTCAATGCAAGATGTCTTCCAGGCAATGTGCGGGCTTGCGGGGTGGTGCACCAAAGCTACAGACGATATCACACAAAATAAACAACAGTCATGTCAGCTAAGAACCTTCTCAACTAACATAAAACACCATTAAATCCCCACTTTTCTTGGTTAAATCACAAGTTGGCCACAGATTCTATAGTTTTTCCAGGGAAAAGACGTGAACTTTCCCTTCATCCCAGGGATCACAAGCGGCAGCGGCAATGCTTCTGCAAATCCGTTCAAGGGCAAGAAGCGCAGAGGCGCGCCAGGGGCATGCGGTGCAGTTAGAGCACTTTTCACACTTCGAACTGGCCCAGAAAACATAATTTAAGTGATATATATATAATAATAATAATAATAATTAATAATAATAATAATAATAATGATAATAATATATATATACACTGGTTGGTGGTTTGGAACATTGTTTTTCCATATATTGGGAATAATCATCCCAACTGACTAATATTTTTCAAGATGGTTAAAGCCACCAACCAGTATATATATTTATATATATACAAGGTATGTATAATATGTAGGATATGTATATATATATATTTGGACTTTCCTGAAATGTTGGATCCCCAAGTCACCATTGGTTTCAATACTAAGTCATGGTCTCATGGTTTTCAACCTTATTTGGAGGTTCTTCAGATGAGGTATCCCCAAAATGAATGGTTTATAATTAATTGTTTATTATCATGAAAAAGTGCATTCAAATTGACGATTTGGGGGTTCCCCCAGTATAGGAAACCCCCATGTAAGTGATATATATATATATATAACCTTCATTTCATCCCACGGCCATAACTGATAAGGACACATAACTGTGGGGCAAATCTACTTTTTGGGGAAGAGGAATGGGGCTACAAGGAGGGTAATCCTTGGATTCACATTTTTTTTCGGGGAATTATGACAGATTGCACCGTAGCAATCATGTTCTAAAGGACCTTGTTTCAGGTTTGTGAAGTGGTGCAGTAAATGAATACATATGATATACCTTTTGATAGTCTATCCCGCAAATGGACAAACACATAGCATGTAGAATTGGTATAGCATCACAATTGATATAACAAAGATGGAAACATCATCTATATGTTTCATTCAAGTGGATATGATCTGGCTAGATTATGACGACGTGACTGCGACGTCCCTGGAATGATGGTGAGTTAGTAAGGGTAACTATCCCCAAATGGTCATATTTCAGGCTTGCGCATTGCTATTAGTTTATATGATATTTTTAACCAGGTATAATATAACTTTCTTCCTAGTTACTATATTCACTATAGTTTCTTAATTACTATAGTTATCCATATTGGATGGGGCCCCCTAGATAGCTAAGTTGGTTTATAACTAGGTTAAGTATGGTTTATGATACTACCTATAACTATAGTTAAGAGGGTTTATAAACCAACTAATAATTGGGGGGCACCATCCTGCAGTTATATATGTCTGGGTAAATTATAGCGACTTCACTGTTCTCCCTCACTGGGAATGATGGTTAGTAGGGGTAACTATCCCCAAATGACCCGCAAGTTTCAGGTTAGTGAATTACTATAATTTACCCAGATATATGTTATATCATTAATGGGATATGGGTTGTTTGTGGATGATAAACCACGGATCCTCACTGGGTTCTATATGGATGAATAAATACCCTTATCATATTCAAAATAGAGTTTTTCCCTTGCTCAGTGGTGCCCGAGCAGCTCGAAGGTGGTGGCTGTCGTGGGTGATGAGGCATCCAAGGTGGGGTGAGTGCAGTTGAAACTTCATGGCTAACCCATAGGAAAACCATAGGAAAACCATAGGAAAAGCATAAGAAAATGTGATTTAAGCAAGAAAATGAGGAACTGAATGGGATTTATAGCTGATCGTGGCCCTGTTTGCCAGTTATGGCCATGGGATGAAAGAACTGCTGCAAATACGGTTGTCTTAGGAGGTTTCCTAAATTAGACCATGACTTTGTATTGAAACCAATGGTGACGGGATCCGCTATAGGAAACCTAGCTTATCACTGTTTTTCAACAGGATGTAAGCAACATGCACAACTGAGTTGGCTGATTGCCAAATGTGCTGTTTTCCGTAAAATATCTGGTTGGTGGTTTGGAACATGTCTTATTTTTCCATATATTGGGAATAATCATCCCAACTGACTAATATTTTTCAAGATGGTTAAAGCCACCAACCAGATATGATGTTCCATTTCTCCATTTCTTTTGGGTTGTCTGAAAATGGGGCACTGCAGCGCGAAATCCAGTTGTACATCATACTTTAACCCTTTAAACTTGAAACATTGCCATGGCCGGGGGCCACACAACTGACTTTCAGAGACACCCATGCAGATCTTGAAACATCGTAAGCACCAAAGTATGAGTGGCCCTGTTATTACCCTTTGGCAATCAAACACGGCAATGGGTAAAATACGGAATAGCCTAATGGATATCTTAATGAGAAAATAATTTGTAACTGGGGGGGGTTCCCATTGCCATGCTAGATTGCAGGAGGTTACCCATCTTCGTTAGTAAGCATCAATTCCAGACATGGTGCCAGGATGGTTGTCAATGATGAAGTCAACAAAGATCATCTTAGTTGTTGGTGGTATATCTCAAAAGCCTCATTGATTAAACGCACATGGAACGTATGCTATTCCTGAAGTCCCCTAACATGAACCTATGGTACGGTCTCAAGTGGACTGTTCCCAAGGAAATCATGCAACTATTTTTTAAAAATATGTTTATTCACACGCCACCTGAGTCTCGCGCGGAGCAAGGCTAAGGCCCATACCATGGTGGCATATGGTGGCCATGTTTGGCGGCCAATCCGCCGTGCAAAGCAAATCACAAAATATCAACTGACCACGAGAGGCCAACCACAAGCCAAAGGCCGAGATAGAAACAATTCTAGAAAAGGCACGGGCGTGCCGAGCAAGCCAGTGGCAAAGAGTGAGCCAGGCCATTTTGAACCAAAATCCCGTCCATGCTGCTGTGGCAAAGGGAATGGCTCACAGTCTAAATTAAAACTTGGCAAAAGCTCAACGACAGAATATGCTAATTCGCGATGGTGTCACGGAACACAGACAAGCAATGAATACCATCTGGTTATTTAACATAGCCATGGAAAATCCCCATTTTTAAGTTCGGTAAACCATCTATAAATGGGCCATCTATACCATGGCTATGTTAGTCATAACCAGAGGGTACATGCCCTTCCATCAGCGCCTTCCCAAGGTACGCCCGTTTCGAAATGACAAGCAGCGCGCAACCAGGAGACAATAGATTACCCAGGTCGAAGGCGCCAAACAAGACATGCACCCTGGAGTTGAAGAAGTCGTTCTGCAACTCAAGGCCATAATTTAATAATCCATAAACCCACCAGTATAGTATAAAGTATAGGGGAATCAGTTTAATGAGTTGTCTCTTCTCCTCCAGTTGTCAACTTTAAGTAGAGTACCGAACTCAACATGAGGTCAGAAGAGACCACAAAATCGCCAACAGGGGTCGCACCGGCGTGGGTGCGAAACATCGCAGAGGTCTCAAATCAAGTGGCCATGGCAAGGATGATCAGTACGGGCTCTTAGTCGCGCAAGCTGAACCGCTGCAAGGTTGAGCCCCACAGCTTCTTAATTATGTTTGTTAAATAAAATCACTCCAAAACTGACATGGAACCCAGCGCAGGCCCAAACTGAATCCAAACTGCACCCTGAAACAGCCAACATGGAATTTGAACAAGTTATCACAAAGCGATCTGCAACCTTGAAGGGTGATTTTAAGTTTAACTTGGAACCCAAGTGGTTTTCAAGGCGTTCTATTTGAAAATTCCATGTTAGTGACTTTTGGGCGACCCTACTTTTCACTTCGTATTGCGCTCACGGACTCACGGTATCATGCTTTGAACTTGGGTGGAGCCATCGCAATACCAGTTAAACATAGTTAAACATGGCACCCAACAAATTGTGGAAAATCAATTGAAAGTTTTCTTTGTCTCCGGTAACTGAATGGCTGATGACTCCGGGAACTGGATGGCCTTCCCGGAACTGTTGGTTGAGCACTAGACTTTTTACCTACCAGGTCCAAGGGGTGCGTTTCGGGGGGGCTCGGCCTCAATGCAACTAAATGTTTTGCAAGAGAAACCTACCATGCTATTATTTTTTGAAAAATCAACTAAATGCACATATACAAAAGAAAAAGAAATACAGGCGATAAGAATCCTATCGTCTGTATGCCACGGGGACACACAACGGGTTCCAAGCTGGGTTCCCTTAGAGGCCGTGGGTGCAGGGGTCCACTTCACCGGTAACACGGGGTATCCACAACGAGGTAACCGGGGAAGGCCATGGAAGGCCACAACGGGGGAACACAACGGGAGGTAAACAACGAGAAAATGGCGACTAACATGGAACTGTTGGTTGAGGCACTAAATGGCAGCTTGTGGGGGTCTATGTTAATATGACAAGTAGCCAAAAAGTGCCCGAAAATATCAAATTTCACCAACACATCCAACACATACATGGCACCTACCTGGCACTTATCCCGCTCATGAAATTGAACATGGGTGCACTAACATGGAACCCTTTATTTTTCCCGCCCTACGTTGGTTTTCAGGAGAGTAATATGTTAAAAACCCGTTTTTGTGTTTCGTTCCTGTGTTTGTGTCAGTAGGAATTGTAGGAATAACGGGCCCGCCGAATCGCAGGCCCTGGCAGATGCCTACAGCGCAAAAAAATGTCCGTGTGTCACTGGCGGCGGCCATGGTTTGTTTGTTTGAATTGGTGATTTCCTAAGTCATACAAGGTGGTGCCCCATAGTTAGCTAAGTTGATTTTAAACTCCAAGTCACTTGGGCTTATGGATGTTTATGGTAGATATACCTGTACTTAATGGGGGTTAAAACTAACTTATAACTGGGGGGCACCACCTTGTAGGGGTACCCCTCAATCATCTATTTATAGATGGATTTTCCATAAAAAAAAACATACATTTATATGGGTAGCCCCAATTATGGAAATCCCCAATTGGTGATGGTACAATGTGGTGCTCCAGTTTGGACCAATCATCCACGGAGATGGTCATGTCGATATTTCGGAAGATGGTTTTCTCGCGGCGGATGGGCGGATGGAGTTTTGGGGATGCGTTTGGGGTGATTATCCGCAATGTGGGTCAAACAACGCCATGTTTACCATCCCCGAGCCATCACCATAAATTTGTAGGTGGTATAAACGTACCATTCCCAGAAAAATGGGTGGTTTATTTATGACCTTGTTTTACCCACGGCAGCTGTGAAGATTTTGTCACAGCAGTTGGTGAGCTCAGTATCATCAATTGCCAATTTTTCGAGCCTATGGTGGATAATCCCATGATTTTTAGGGGATGTTTGATACTGGCCAAGTTCCTACAACCATTTGGTTCTTTGAAAACCACTTCTATTGGAATATTGACTCCAATTGGTCATCGATCAAAAAATATTGATTGCTTGGCGGTGTTATGTTTTTTTAACTTCCAAAACCAGAAATTCAGGGCGAAGAGCTTGGAACCTCTTGCAGATTACCAACTTTTTGCAGGAATCTGCTGCAAAGCACCAAGCAGACCAACGAAGAGTGTCAAAAGCAGACCCAAAAAGGTACAAGAGTCAATTGCCCACCATTGTTCACATGGATTGTACCCAATTCTTGCATCTTTTGGTGGATTATACGGGTTCACATTGACTGGGTGACTCTTTAAATTTCTCTTCATATTTAGCTCTTATTTCAGAATATTTCAACATCTGTCGGTTGGTGAAATCCCCACAGTTATGGCCCTTTCCTAGTTAAAAGTCAGTAAAATAACATGAAATAACCTCATTTATGACATTAAAAAAACATTGACAATCATTTAGAACTGGTAAAGGGTTTTAACTGCATGTATCCCCATGTTGGTGGTTTGGAACATGTTTTATTGTCCATAATATAATATAATATATGGGATAATCGTTCCCATTGACTAATATAATACTTTTCAAGGTGGTTAAAACCACCAACCAGATCCCCATGTTGGTTGGTTTCTCATGCACGACACAACGGTGGATTCGTCAGGCGCGATGCGATGTCTCCGTGGCTTCGCAGCCTACGCCTACGCCGATGCCGCAGATGGAGAGTCCAGGTAGGGCCGCAGGGCCGTCACCATGGTCTATGAGAGTTGGATACTGTCAACCCTGGATTAAACTAACAAAAATGGATCTGGATGTTAAATTCTATAACCATTAACCATCATTAACCACTATTATTGGTATATAATCCCATTATAAAGATGATTATCCCATATAAATACCAGAGGGTACCCTGGATTAATGTCAACCCTGGATGAATAAACCCCAACCGGCTGTTTAATTGGGAGGGTACCATTTAAGTACTAGATTTTGACTATTGGAGGAGTACCCCCCTAATCAATAAACCATTGTTTGTTAATCCGGGGTTGACATTAGTTGGTTGGATGGTTGATATGGTTGGTATATTCTCGGGGAATCCCTACAGTTATATAGATGTTATAGATGTTTTAGCCCTTTTCACAGTTATAATTGGCTAACTCGCCTTTTTGAAGTATATTGAAGTGATGTTTTTCAGCGTAGTTGCAGGCGTTATAACACGATTTCTATTTGGTTAAGGGCCATAACTGTACAATTAAATGGAAGTTCAACGGCAAACTCCCATTAGATATTAATGGAATATTTTTGCAATATGAATGGACTATGAATATGTTTTTTTGGGGGGGGAACCATACTTGGAGATACTCGGATGTTCATTCCATATCATTCCACTTACCATCTATAATTATCCTCTGGTTATTGAACATAGCCATGGTATAGATGGCCCATAGAAATAGATGGTTTACCAAAAAAAAAAATCTGATTGTCCATCCATAGAAATAGATGGTTTACCGAACTTAAAAATGGGTGGATCTTTCCATGGCTACGTTAGTCATAACCAGAGGCTAAATGTGTTTCAAATATGGCTGCTAGCCACGCAACCTCAGGGATGATCCTCCTTAGAAATCCCCATGTTTTCATATGGTCTCGTGGGTCAAAATGGAAGACCGTTAAGGGGACCACAGATGTGAATGTCTAGTTTAGTAGAACAACCATCCAATTATTGGGGTACGTAATTTTGACCCATACCCATATGTTTTCTTGGTATCAAATCGGTGACATGCAGGATGGTGCCCCCCCAGTGATGTTTGTTGGTTTATAAACCCCATGAATACTAGTTCGTTATATCTACCATAAACCATAGTTAGCTAACTATGGGGCACCACGTTGTGTGGTTAAATGCCGTTTTTCCGTTGTTTAAATCCCCCATATTTGGTGAGCAGGGCCTGGTAACGGGCTGCCACATTGTAAATTGCGATCCCCTTCGATTCGCAGATCAATCTCCGTGACTTCGGGACGGACAGCTCTCGGGCCCAGCGAAGAATCTATGCGCCTTGGAACTTCGGAGAAAGTGGAGGAACCAAGAAAGTGGTGATTTGTTTCCATTATTTTCCTATAACTTAATGATAAACATCACCACTAATAGGTTTCTATAACCTATATTGATAATTATTAAGCCCAGTTATAGGAAAACCTACCTATTAATATCAATGACCTAATCTTGGAAGGTTGCCTCACAACAAATGAAAGCTCAAAACAATGTAATGAACCATTTGGTGATGATTTCTGGGATAATTTCATGAATGGGCTTGTTTGGTAGAAATAATTACCATATAATTAATGATTAATTAATGATCATTAAGCTTATTTTTAATGATGATTAATGGGTATAGGTTCCTATAATTGGGTTTAATTAAGAATGGAATAATGAAACAATCAATTGGGTATACACACTTACGACGCTTAAGTAGGATATAATTTATGGGGACACGATCCACTTATAGTGCAATATTATAATGCGACGGCGATATCAAAAAAAACGAGAAGACATAGTTAATATGGGGTTGATATGACTATAGTAGTGATAATTCATGGTTATATTATCCCAGAATGGGAGTTAATTAAAAATGCAATATTATATGAATATAACGGTGATGATATGTGATTATATAATTATACATATACATCGAGATATATACATATGCATAGTGGGAAAATAATGGGGCTATTATCCATTGTGGTGGGATGTAATATTATATCATGGGAATATTGGACTGCGGATATTAATTTAATGAGAATGTAAACTTTGACTGGGAGTGATTCCCCACAACATGTGTATTTGACTGCGGGTATAATCTGATACAGTGAGAATAATATGGATTATATATATATGATTATTTCATTATGGTGTATTAACTGGATATTATAATATACTAGTACATATGCTATGGGATAATATGCCAATTACATAAATATCCCCATTTAAATATTAAATTGGGATATACCGGGAATATAGTGGGATATTAAAATCATGGAGGTATAATTTAACCTACAAAAAGGTTATTTGATGGGGCTGATATGATTGGTGATCAATTGTTAATATGATGTTTATATAAACTTGTGGGATATGATGGAATAATATGGAATGGAATATTGGACGATACCCGCGGTAATTGATTTAACATAGCTACAGAAAATATCTCATTGGTTTACCAAGGAACATTGTGATTGTTCAAAGGTACGTGTATGTCAAAGTACCATCTAGTTTGCACCACCAAAAAATGGTGATGTTATCAATAAAGAGTTGCATGTGATCATTAAAAAAAACATGACCAGCACATGGTTTAGCCATCGAACATGTGGATTCAAGCAACAAAACGTGCGATTTTCTGATTTTTACCAAAATATATGCAGATTTAGTCAGCACAGCAATTGGGAAATGATTGGGTTAACCGATTGTTGAAGGGTAGTTGCAATACTGCGGATGGTTGTGAAATCCGGCACCACCTTGGATGCTTAAAATCCTTTTCGCTAAGATATCAAATGGTGCAGGAGGTCTTCCATCCACAGTACGACTTTGTTATTTTGCATAATATATAGATATATATATATATATATACATGATTATGTATATATATATATATATGCACCAGACTTTTTAAAAGATGAATGCAGGGTATCCAAGCGTAGCCACTGTACTGGGATGCATATGCGTTTGCTGTGACACAACTGATGTGATTCTTTTGAGGAACAAATTTTGCTTTTGCATTCTGGTTGATCAGTCCCATAAGGAACTGGGGCGGTAACCAATGTTTTGAGCGGCTTTTCACCTCACTCAATAGCCAATTCCTGGGTTTGATGGTCCTCTAGGTAATGCGACCGGGTTGTAATCCGCTAATCCATCTGAAAACGGAAGTTCTGACCCATTGACAAAGTACGAAGCTTAGGCTTTTTACAAGGAGCAAAACCACCAAAAATCAAACACAAAGATATTGAGAAACTAGGTTAATCGAATTTCCAAGAATATTTAAATGTGTTGTCCAAGGAAATATGCTTTACACCGATGTACCTGCTATTAGTAGATTTAGTTGAAAAAGAGATTGAACAGATTTCACAAAGATCAGACATTCCATGTTCGTATCCTAGACACATGGCAGTGACTCACAGTGGTCATCGACGGATACTGTAAATCATTGGATTGGGCGAAGGGAAAATTAGCAGGATTTTTTTTGGAGGCCACACATTGATTCTCATGATTTCTTTGTAATTCTTACATGTCCCGAAAAACTTAAAGTGGCCTCCTTCTTTTTATACAACTCACGTTCGTTTACTCCCAAGAAGTTGGCTCGGAAAACTAACGGCTTGCTGGGAAAAAGGTGCTATTCCTGGAGTTGAGTTTTGAGAAAATTTGCCGCGTTAGAATGTCTAATCCAAGCATCAGTGAATTTATATGGCTTTGAAATGGTTCGAACGTACACCTGGTTGGTGGTTTGGAACATGAATTTTATTTTCCATATATTGGGAATAATCATCCCAACTGACGAAGTCATATTTTTCAGAGGGGTTGAAACCACCAACCAGTATACTGTATACTTTGTTCATTGACTCCACTTTGTTTGACTCACTACTGACCTATCAGATCAGGCTTGTTGGTAAGATCCACCTGCCCATGGGCTCTCAACCCTTTCAAAGCGTGCCAGAGGCGAAGACAGTGGTGACACCATTTTTTTTCTACAGTTAAGGCCGGAAATAGCAGTTGTAACTGCTTGTCAATGCGCTTATAATGTCATAAATGGGGTTATTTCATGTTATTTCATTGGCTTACCCTCTGGTAAACTAACATTACTATGGAAAATCACAATTTTTAATGGGTAAATCAACTATAAATGGCCATGTTCAATAGCTATGTTTGCTTACCAGAGGATACAACTGGTATCTCGGGCCATTTTTCTGTGCCGTGGTCAGCCGCTGCATTTTGTGACAATCTCATCCCAGCAGGAGTGCGGCGAACTCATCTCTATGTTTATTTAATTCTGGTTGGTGGTTTGGAACATGAATTTTGTTTTCCATATATTGGGAATCATCATCCCAACTGACTTTCATATTTTTCAGAGGGGTAGGTATACCACCAACCAGAATTATTAAATCCATCTAAATCCAACTGTTTGGCTGCTAAAAGCCCATATTCGTTGTTTTAGTACTTGGTCTTGTAGTCTTTCCTTGCTATATTAATTGGTCATTTTTCATTGTGAAGCGAAAAGGTTACCCTTCCCCCAATTAATAATTAACATAGACCTTGAAATATGTTTTTTGGGTAAATCAACTATTTCTATGGCCATGTTCAATAGCAAACTGTTAGTTTACCAGAGGTTATATCCATTCCAATAATATAATATATATATTTATATTGGCTTCAAAGTCCCAACCTCAGCTGGGCATGAGGATTTGCTGTACAAACCCGGCAGCCACGAGGCGCGATTTATAGGTTTCAACCAACAACTTGTAATTTCATGGCATTTATCCAATGGGAATTTCAGGATCCTAAAATGGAGGTACGCTAGTACCCCGTTTCTGGCAATATTTTCTGGGGATATTCCCTGAAATTTAGGCCTCAAACCTAGGCCTTATATTAATGGTAGGTACCTCCAATCAATCGGATCCTGGAATGGTCATTGATTTATGGTGATGTCATGGGATCGTAATATGATGTTAATGGGATTTCACCCACACCAATGTTGATTCTTCACGGGATGAAAAATGGTGATTTGATATGATTTAATAGGATCCTAAGTTGCTTTGGAGTTTGGAGCTACAATAACTAGGGTTTAAGTTAGGGATATGAATTTCTGGTGATTTTTATAATGGGGTTTAGTGTGCGTTTGCCAGCAAACATGGTGATTCAAGCAACAAGAATGGAGATTAATAGGTGATTTATATTGGCTAAGTTACTTAGTTATTGATCTTGTTGGGCAATTTATAGGTCATTGGTATTATCCAAAGGGATTTCTAGGTTATTTATGTTAACTAAGTTGATTGAAAAAACAATAACTAGGGTGTTTGGCGATTATACATTATAGTTTGATGAGTAATACATCAAGTTCTGGAGGGCAAGTTATCAGTTGGTTCACAGACCCATCCAACTTATGTATTCATTGATATTCACTGATTCTGGTCCGTGGTTTGGAACATGAATTTTATGACTTTCCATTCAGTTTGATCCCAATTGACTTTCATTTTTTTCACAGGGGTGGGTATACCACCAACCAGTATACATTGTTTGTTGACTATATAAGTCCATATCTTGGGGGTATATCTCCTTACATAGCCCTTACATAGGCCTTATATATGGTAGGTACCTGCATTTTAGGTGCCTAAAATGGCCATTGATTAGAGGTATATTATAAATTAAGGTTGGCCATTATTCATTATTAAATCAATGGCCATTATGGTTACCATTTTTGGCCATTATACCATTATTGAATAAACATGATTAAACACCCAATATTGGTGTGTACTATGTAAACACCCAATATATTCACTGATTTCTACCCCCCTATTTTTCTCCCAACGCAGGTCCTCTACCACACCCTGCAGAGCTTCGTCCAACGCATCGACGGCCCCGCGGCGGTGAACGCCTTCTGCTCGCTCGCGCGGCTGGACACCGCGCGCTGGGTGCAGCTGGCCGAACCAGGCGCGGTAGGAGGGTACCCAAAATGGATGGTTTATTTTATGGAAAATCCGAAAATTTAATGGATGATGACTGGGGGTACCCCCATTTCAGGAAACCTTCATGTTTTGCTATGGGATATCAACACCTTGCATTATAGTGGGAATATCATGGGAATATCATGGGAGTATACTGGGAAATGATGATTTTACTATGACAAATGATGATATCATGAGAATTTCAAGTGGGAAACGTGACCCGGGTCATCCAATCCCCGAAGTAAGTGGATGTAAACATAGCTGGGAAAATCAACTAGAAAATGGAAAATTAAACTACAATTGGGGAAAATAGTAAGTGGAAAATGGAAAATCCAATCAACTAAAATAAACTAGAAAATTAAAAAGCTGATTGGTGGTGACTGGAACATGGCTAGTATGGGGTAATGATGGTTAATCATGGTTAATAATGGTGAAAAAAATCACTGGTTGGTGGTGACTGGAACATGAATTGACTTTTCCATTAATATTGGGAATTTCATCATCCCAACTGACTTTAACTCCATCATTTTTTCAGAGGGGTGGCTCAACCACCAACCAGTAGAAATTGTATAAAAGGATATGTACGATTACAATAAGGATCTCGTGGAGTAGAATGATACTTGCCCTTCTGGTAGCACATGGCAAGCTGTAAAATCGCCAAACTAAATGGAACTTGAGATTGCTGAGAAAAACAAGTATAAATAGGTGAATTTCCATTGCAATGTTTGATGAAGAGGGTAAATAGGTTAAAGATACCCTGATGTAGTTTTGGTTCTCCCTTCGTAGTAGGTGTGTGACCCTGAAAATAGACATATCTACCATACAGGATTGGGCCCCCAAATTATAAGTTGGTTTATAAACACCATTAACATCCATTAACATCCATTAACATCCATTAACATCCATTAACATCCATTAACATCCATTAACATCCATTAACATCCATTAACTAGTTTGTTATATCTACCATAAACCATAGTTCATTCAGCATCATTCAGTCACCTATAAACCAGGCGTTTCGGTTCACGCTATCGCTCAACTGGGGGCCCCATCCTCTACCACCTCGACTGGGATTCCTTTGGATGATGAATAGTAACAATTGGATTTTGGAAAACAACATGGAGGATTTTTCGTGAAGACTTTGAATTGATTTACCCTCTGGTAAACTAACATAACTATGGAAAACCACCATTTTTCATGGGTAAATCCACTATAAATGGCCATGTTCAATAGCTATGTTAGTTTACCAGAGGGTAACATGTGTTTTTTTTGTATGGTGGAAATAACCTGGGAGACGCATTTGCAATTGGTGGTTTAACATGATTTTAACAATCAGAAACAATTCACAATGACTTTTAAACAGGTAAATGATTCAACTTGTAGAAAACTGCATTTTCCAGTGATCTGATCGTTTTTCTTCCCATTTAGTAAGTTGCTCATAAACCACAGATTATGACCCTGTCACTGTCCGGGGTGTATCGGAAAAATATAGTTATATCAACTCACTGACTGGCTCCAAAGAGAGGGGTAGGTTATGAAGGATTTCATAATGTGTCAGGAGGCGTCGGTAGACACAACTCGACGATTCCAGTTACATTGGAATGGGGGCCCTCTCAATTACCAATGTTGTAAAATGTTAAACCCTTAAAAATCAATAATTGTGGATATACTTTGGCTCCAGGATAAACATACTGTATGTGAGATCTTCTTACAAATAGCAGGAAAATGATTGGTTTTCAGGGGGCCTAAGAGAATGAACCATGACTGATGTGGACATGTACCAGTCACAAAACAAGATCTGTGTCCGAGTTTCTCACATGCTCAAAAATGTTACTGTTTGTTAAAATTGTGTTGGCGGTTGGTTTGACGCAACACAGAACAACCAACAGGAAGAAGATGACCATGTTTACTCTCTGGTAAACATACAAAAAACTATGGAAAGATCCACCGTGTTTCATGGGTAAATCAACTATCTCGAGTGGGCCATGTGAAAAATAGCAAACTGTTAGTTTATCAGAGGGTAAATCACCGTTAATTACCATTAATCACCATTGAAATAGTGAGTTTTCCCATAAAAAATGGTGAGTAATGTGTTGAATGACATCTTTATTTTTATCATGCTTTCGCATGTTGTTTCATGGCGACAAGCTTTCGATACCCCCACCAACATAAACAGCAATGCTTAAGTTGGTGCCCAAATCCTACTCGTTTGACCTTAGGGCTGCCCTTGATTTTCAGATTGCGTGACCAAATTCATTCGAAAACCCGTAGAGAAAGAATGTTGGTTGGTGGTTTCAACCGTAAAATTTATGGTTTGTGCTTTGTGAATTTGTGTTGTTACTAGATGGTATTCGTCATGCACACAGTCTTGTAGTTTGTTTCTGATCAGACTGGTTACTGAACATATTCATAAGTATTCCACAGAAATAAAGCCTGGATTTGAGCAGTAGATCAATAGCCCATTGAAAAATATGTAATATGTATGTTTAAACTTCAATGTTGGTGATCAAATGTCCAGCTACTAGAATGTGCGATTTTCCAAAAAAACGTGCGTGTTTATAGAAACAATCCAAGATGGTGCGGTATAACCGTCTATCCCCTGATCTAAGATGATATGTTCATCGATATTTTTTGTGGGTTGTATATCATCTCAAAACCATTCATAACCCAATTTGGATGCTACAATAGTTTTACATAGTTTTACTATATTCTATATCAATTAGGATATGTATAATAATAATCACTATGAACATTACTATTCTATATTCTGCCTCACTATAATTATCATCACTATAATAACAATTAGGATGTTTACTATATACAACTCCCAAAGAATAACGTTATAATAATCATTATGAACATGAAAATCCCCCGATTTCATCTTGCTATTGTCACTGTGAAATGGTCATTCCAGGATCCAATACATGGAGGTACGTTAGGACGTATATCCCCTTACATAGGCCTTGCGTAGGCCTGAAAAAAAGGTAGGTACCTCCAATCAATCGGCTCCTGAGATGGCCAGTGAACAAATAGTGAATGTATTCTATATCAATCCCCGGATTTTCAACGCTTGGTGTGTTTATTTCAAATCAGGTCAACGCCCTGCGCGTGGCTCTGGAAAAGTGGACAGCACTTTGGCAGTGGAAGCGGAGGAGTGGGAAATCTAGCGAACGCTGTGGGCGGCTTCAAGACATGGGGATATATGAATGGAGTATTCATGGGGAGTTCAATGTTTTTTGTTTTTTTGCAATGCTTTTGTCATGGACATTTTCTGGTTGGTGGTGACTGGAACCATGGATTTTTTTCACTTTCCATATATTGGGAAGAATCATCCCAACTGACTTTCATATTTTTCTGAGGGGTTGAAACCACCAACCAGCATTATTTATGAGATCTTTTGTGAGAATGTAGGATTGGCAATTGGAAGAATTCTTGCAGGCTGGTTCCTGTGTTACTTGTGCGTTTTTTCGAAATTCGTTTCTGGTCGATTCTATATTATATGTATATGTATATATATACAGTAAAACTGGGTTTCTATGAGATATTTATTGTTTTCGATCCTGTTCCATACGCTGTTTGATGGCTCAGAACCACTTGATGTAGGGCGTTGCCAAGGCACCGCCGTGGAAGCATTTCTGAGAGCTTTGGAAGACGTGACGCCGCATGTTTCAAAGTCACCAGAACTAGGTCAATATTAGATGAGTAGAAACTAATCCTTTAGTCTTTTGGTATCAATGGAATTATCTACTAACCAGCTAAGAATTATTTTCTTTGCAGGGTATCTAAGATTGGCAGAAAGAGATGCCATGGGAAGTTTTCATGCACTACAGATGCAAGTAGCTTCATGTAGACACCGGTGAAGAGAGAGTGTGTGTGTGTGTGCATCACTCGTTCATATTCGACAGCCTCATTCTATGGCCCCCAAATAGGTGACACTCCTCACCTTGCTTTCTAGAGGGCGTTCATGGGTGTTCAATATGAAGGGAGGAAGGGATTCATGGGATATAGGTGGGGTAGAAGGGGGATATGAATATATTCTCATTAATCCAGTAATGTCCCCACTAATGGGATACCAATGGGGATATGGGATATAGAAGACATGCTTCTTGTGGCTGACAAACTTTTTTTATCTTGGTTCCTTTGCTGCCCTGTCCTTGCTTTTCCTTTTCTTTTTGTTGCCTGTGCCAAGGAGCAGCACAGAAAGGAAAGGGAAGGCACCATGACTGACAAGCTTTTCTAGTCATGGTTCCTTTGCTTTCCTGTCCTGGCCTTTCCTTCAGAACAAGGAAACAAAAGGAAAGAACAGAAAGGGAAGGAAAAGATGGAAAATAAAGAAGAGACAGAATGGAAAGAGAAGACAGAAAAGAAGGAAAAGAGAGAAGAAAAGAGAAGAATGAAAAGAAACAAATAAAGGATCAAAAAGGGAAAGGAATATTAGGGAAACACCCAAAACCCAAACCACAGCCTGCCAGGCATGAGGAGCAACATGAAAGCCGCTTCATTTTGGCATTCCTTTGCTGTTTCACAGTCTCTATGGCCCACCCTTGCACACCTTGCTTGGGAAGGGCAATTCCTGGCATCGCCCAGATGCTTCTCGCCTGTCTCCCCATTTCTGCCATCATGATGATGGCCCCCCATCAAGCGGAGAAGCAAAGCCAAGCCCAAAGCAAAGGCTAAGGGTGGTGGCAAGGGTGTTGCTGGTGATGGAGATGAGGAGCGGGCTGGAGCAGAGCCTGAGGGATTTGAGGAAGGTGGGGTGATGGATGAGGAGGAAGTGCCATTGGCCAAGGGTGGTGGCAAGGGTGGTTGCATTGGTGCTAGTGATGGAGATGAGGAGGGGGCTGGGGAAGAGTTGGGGAAGGTGGGTGAGGCCTGAAGAAGGAGAGGATGCAGGAAAGCATGATGAGGAGGACGAGCACAGGGCGCCCCACCTTCGTACCCTGCAGCTGCAGAGGAATAGAGGAAGAGGCGCCAGCAAATGAGGAGAGGAAATGAGGAGCGAGCAAATGAGGGCCTGCTGTCTCTCGAATCTTGCAATTGCAAGGCTTCAAGCACAGGGTGTGAAAAGCCCTGAAGAAGGGGTGTCCCCATTCCCACTTCACCCCCGTTTCAAAATTTGTTCTGTGGCCAGAATGCATATCAAAGCCACCCACTCAACCAATGGGAAACAAAGTTTGGGGATGCCCTCTCTTTGCCCATGCAACCTCCCATAGCCTTTGATATGGGTTGCTCCTTGAGGGACAAGGCCTGCATCTACCTCTTCGGGGTTTGTGGTGGCAAGGCACAAATTCCCATAGGCAGGTGTATTTTGAAGGCAATATGTCCACCCCATCCTTCCGGGTTTTTTCCAGAGGAAGACAAACCCACTATAGTGGGGACATTAGCTGGAACATTAGCTGGATGTTAAGACAAGAAGATGAGTGGCACACCAAACAATGGAACAAAGGGAAATGTGGCAAACCCAATGATGATCCCCCCGACTTAGGGGGATGGTTGGTATGGCAATGTGATTACCACAATTTTCCCAAAATTCATCGAATTATCACCCGTTTTCCTCACTGTTTCGCCTTGATGGTATTAGCTATATCACCGTCTTGGTCAGGACCAAATAATTATAATGAATGACAGTAATATTTAGTAGGGGGCATCATCGCAAAAAAAATGCAATTGTTTCATGTGTGTGTGTTTGTGTGGATTCAGTTGTTTCTCTAGTTCAAATCGAAGCTGTTTTTTTTGAACTGATGTGTTGGACTGTGCCATAGATGGAATAAGCGCATAGTAATCAGCAGCCTAGCAACTTCCTTCGGGATGTTCCCCCCAAGTATCGGTGTTGTTATTGTCAAATCCAGGGCCGTTCAATGCTGCTAAACTGTCAGGGAATGGAACATATGTATTTTCTATTTGTGAAGCGGTCAGTTCATGGTTTAAAGTTAATCCAGTAACTTGTATTCACCACTGTTACCTCTGACATCCCACAATTTTAAAAGGACCAAACAAGGTTTGCTGAACATTGGTTAGCAGCCTCAAAATCCCATGCCTTATCATCATGTTCAGCATAAAAACTGCAATGAAATGGTGCAGTTCATTTTTTGACAGACCCGTTTAATTATCACATTATGGTTGGTTCGATCGTCATTGTCTACGAAATACACCATTGTTTCAAAGTCCCAGTTTTGCTGCCTCAATCTCAATTTTTGAAGCTTCAACTTCGTTCTTCCTCATTTTGATGCTCAAATACAGCCAGGGTCATTTGTCTTACAGATAGTCTAAAGCCACCGTTTTAGATGGGAAAATCCCATTGTCCCTTGGACGTTACTCCTCCAGGAGGGATTGAGCCAACGCTTGGGTCTGCTGTTGAAGAATCGTGAGGACGAAGTCATCATGCTCTTACTGGTAATGTTTGTTGGGTACACCATATGTTATGTACAAGGTGGTACCCAATAGTTAGCTAAGTTGGTTCAGTTCACTAGGTGAATTCGACGGTTTATGGTAGATAGATAGAACTAGTTACTAGCGTTTATAAACCGATTTATATCTGGGCACCACCTTGTCTGGCCTTGTCTTGCAGGATACGATATATATAATATTGTATATATAAATATGTGGTGTGTTTGGATCATAATTGGATGACACATCCAACCCCAGATATGACATGATGTTAGTCCATAATATTATCAATATTGTCCGACATGCTGTCTGTTGGATACACCATTGTAAACACCATCTTGTGGCTAGCAGGGAACGCTTTGGAGCGATTGGGCTATCCATATCCCCGACAAAAAATCGGGAGCGTCTTGGAGCGACGAATCGAGTTTCCCAAACATACAATAGAATATCACTTGTGTTGGATTGTGCATAGTGAACACTTATAGATTATTCTTGGGTCAACCACATTACAAGGTGGGGCCCCCCAATAAAAAACCATTTATATTATTTATATTGCTTTTGTATATATATATATACAGATATATATATATATATTATTTACCCCCAGGAATGTGATTATCCCATGATAATGTTGTAATACTGGTTATCCCATGATTATGGTCTTAAGCCAGTTATTTAACGGATAAGCCTAGTTACATCGAGAACGAGCTCGATCACCAAGATTCCCGGGCCTTGCACATGAGTAGCGGTGCCCCATACTTAGCTGTGTTCCTTAATACCTAGGCTAGGATTTATGATATTTAGATACATTGACAATGTCAACCCTGGATTCATAAACCTCTAGGCTGTTTTATGAGGTGGGTAGCATCTAAGTAGCAATTCATCTCACTGTTTTGGGGGTAAATCCACCTTAAAAAATGCCAGAGATGACATCCTCTTTGGGGCTTATAATCCCACAAACATAAATCGGCGGAGCCTTAAGAGCTATGTGGCGCCCAGTATCTCACTGACAGGGGGCAGTTGAGATTGCATGTTGAGGTCGCGGTGTTGTAAGCGGATCATTGTATATACGGGGGTTTTCATGAATGGTGTTATCCCATTAGCTGGATGGTTTATCATGTTTTGATGGATGAAAAAAGGGGGTACACCTACTTTAGGAAACCTCTACATGGACAGTGAGATATTACCCTCTGGTAAATAAACATAGACCCTGAAAATAACATTAAAATAACCAATTTTTAATGGAAACTAATCTTCCAACTCCTATCTGCCAGGGTCTATGTTAATTTACCAGAGGGTACTCGGCTATATGCTTGTTGAACTATTATGGTTTTGGCAAAAAAATCGGGGCCTTTACCAAGAAACAATGGACGCATAGGCCTGCATAGGGAAGTTCCGTACTTTTGGGCATCATGTGCACCACACCCTTCCCCCTAATTACCGGCAAAAAAAGGGAGGAATGTGTTTGGTCTGTCTATGTTTGGAATCCTGAAGTCTGGAAAAATCATGTCAACCGTATCATTTTTTTGGCGAAAAAACGAGTTTTAGGGACCAGCAATCCCTGCTGTATGATTCCTAAAGTGTTTGGCACACTTATCTATCGCCAAGAATTAAGATTTACGTGGATGGTCCACTCTCTGGCCGTGGTATACGGAAAGTCAACTTGTGCTTCCCAAAGGAAAGTCAACTTGCATGGACCGCCCCCTCAACCTGCAACTGGTTGCCACCCTGAACCACAGAGGATAGAGAGGCCGAGGATTGCATCATGGGCTCTTCCGGATACCTTGCCACCGATGAACTTACGACAAACTCGCCACATGCTGTACATCGTAAAAGGCCAGAATCCGGATGAGCATACATCCGATACGAGATCCAGTAAACAATCCGAACCCTGCAGTCGCACTGACCACTGTCGCTATGAATGCAACAAACTATTGAAGGAACACATCCACGATGCCACTGGCCCTTCGATGAAGACATCAATGCACACTTACATGTTAGATGAAACCAGAGATCAGCTCACAAACCAGCTATACCAACTAAATGAGATACACTAAGGCACATCCTTTATTACAGCACTGTCACAGCACACACACACACACATATATATATATGCGCAGGACCTAAAACCAGTTCATGTCTCCAATCTGATGTGGATCCTTGGGCTGAATTTTGATGCATTGTATCATGGATTGGCTTCTGGAATCACCAGCCAAGAGATCCGGTTTCCAATGACAAAAATCAATATTACATCTATATATATATATATAGATATACATGTAGCTACATGCATGTTAACGAATTGCAGTTGTCTTGATTATGGGTGAGCTAATATATATATATATATTGTTTTTCTTTCAATATAGATAGATAGATAGGTAGATAGATAGATAGACTAGACTAGATTAGATTAGGTTAGATTAGATTAGATTAGATTTGATTAGATTAGATTAGATTAGATGGATAGATAGATAGATAGGTAGATAGATAGATAGATATTGTACAACTTGCTTTTTATTCATGCAAACATGTGTGAACAACAATTGCAGGTTTTTATTCTTTTCAGAGCAGAGTTTTCCCAACTTCAGGGTTCGTTCAAATAATCGAGAAATTCAAGCCGTTTTTTCAATCACCATTCCGGGTGTGTCTGAAAAGTAGAAAGGTATACCCCAAGTTGTGGCTATTCTTCAGTATATAATTTGCAATATTAGAAATAGATAGATATAGTAGGTTTTATGACACAACCGGGTGGCTTTTAGTAATTTTGGATAGGGAAATGATTAATCACAATGAATTTAAGGTCCGATTGGTGGGAGAGGCCCAATGGTTCGTCAAAAGAAAGCGTGATGATTTTCCATCCATTGGCTTGTTTGAGCTTGGTGAATCCTGCAAATTCTGGTTGGCCCGCAATGTACAACCAGTTGTGCTAGGCATGATGCACCAATCGTGGTTGTCTTAGACCTCTAGTCTTGGGTGGGTTGGACAACTTTTAGATGAGATGATTGGATAATGGCTGGTTAGGTCCTTTTTCTAATTTGTGGGGTGCTTTCCCTTGAGCCGATGAGTCGAGTCATTTCATAAATTTTGCGAAAATCCCCTTGTTCTCAATGAGTACTTGGTGATGTGACCGTGTCAACATCCACAAAAGTTGGCCAGTTCTTGCCATGATGCTCTGAATACTGTAGGAATCCAATGGGACTATAGTGCGACCGTCCCACTTTGTTTTTAAATGTTGGATTTTCAGTTTAACATGCTATTGTGATGATTGCTGGTTGTTTGGTTGATCTGTGGTACCTGAAGTTTAGATCAAATAGAGCGTATGACTGCACAATACCCTAGACTTGTTTGTGTTTTTCTCAAGCTGATGGTCAGCTACTGTTTGGAATTCCCAGGCTCACTACTTGATCCCGCTCAGGCATTAGAGTCGTATCAACCAACTTAGCTAAATGGCCCTAAATCCCAATGAGCTTCCTGTAAAATAGTAAAATATATCCACCATAAACTCAAGAGTTATTGAAATGCTCAGTCAACTTAGCATGAATCAGCCATAAATCTACAAATCCCTATTTTCCTTGGGTTTTCCCAGCTGCGACATCCCAAGGTCCCTGGCCAAAGTCGCGGCGCGGGAGCCCTTTGATGCCCTTTGTCAGCCCATCTCGAAGCGCCTGCTGGCGGAAGTGTGGCTTGGAAGCGCGCCGTGTTTTTTTGCTGGGGAATTATGGGGTGATAATTTATGGCAATCCTAAATTAGTTTGATAACCATGATATGCTCCTGACATATTTTTTTGAATTCCCGAAAAAACATATGATCATATTTCATCCCAAATCAATGGATAAGCATTAAAAAGTAGTATGTCAATAATTTTATATCAGTAATATGATGATCTAAGCCATGCTGGGATGAATGGATTAATATTATGGGATGATAATAATAGTTATTTGCTGTGGAATTATGGGATGGTCATCATTAAAAGTAGTAATGCGGTAATGGATAATATCTGACAATCATGAAACAGAGTAATGATATGTGATATAGAATTAATATATGATAATCATGAAAACCTAGTAATGTTATGATCTCGGGTCCCATAATCCATCATAATAATTCATGAAATATCATGATCCAAAACTATTCCAGACCTCCCTCAAAAGTTGCCAGCCTAAAGAGAGTCCTGCAAGTGTTTGGGGGGAGGGTCCCCCTACACTAATCAAGACTTGACATTAATTACTTTACTTCGAGCGATCCCCACCATGGCATTTAAAGGCATATATTCTGACATATTTTCTGACTTTTTTTGACAGATATTCTGACACACTTCCTAACATTCTATCTGACGTCTACTCTGACATTCTATCTGCCATTCTTTCTGGCATTCTATCTGGCATCTATTCTGGCATTATCTGGCATTCTATCTGATATCTATTCTGACACTCTATCTGGCTTTCTCCTTCAGATTCTTTCTGGCATATGTATCTGGCATATCTTGTGGTTGAGTTGCGGTCCGGCGGGCGAAACTCTGATCCGGTGCTCGCGGTTGAGGTTTGGCGGGGAAGGCTTTGATCCGGAGCTTGCAGTTGAGGTCCGGCTGTGATCACTTTGATCCAGAGCTTGCTGTTCGGGTCCGGCGGGGAACGCTGCGATCTAGAGCTTGCAGTTGAGGTCCCCGGGGGATCACTTTGATCCAGAGCTTGCTGTTCGGGTCCGGCGGGGAACACTCCGATCTAGAGCTTGCAGTTGAGGTCCGGCAGAGGAGGAGGAGGAGGAGGGCGGACCAGCTGACAAAAAATCTAAAAACCCTCACCTGACAGGTGGGGAAAATATTAATAATATGATCTGAGACCCCATAATGAACTGGATATACAAGCGTTAAGATTAGTCATTATCTGAACTGGGATCCCATAATTCATCATGACATATCATAAAATAATGAGTTGTTTGATTTTTAGTATTAATCACGAGCTGGGATCATTTCATGATCATAACCAAAGAACGTAAGATGATCAAGAATAGTAATGACATGTAGTGACCACCCACCGGCCATGATTGTTTTCATGCTACTAATACGTATAAATAATATATATATATATATATACAAATGTCCATGTATGTATGTATACACATGACACGTACATAAAAGAAATAGCATGATTGCTTATGCATGATTTTGGGTCGATTGTTTAAGGATGGCAGTGCAACTCATCCATGCGCGCCACATGTGTCCATGACTTCACTAATTTCCATCCATATTTTTTGAATCCTCCGCATCTGGGTCGTGACGCTATTGATGCGCGCAAGAGCGCTCGTGAAAGGGCAGGCTCCTTTGCACGCGCCGATTGCGATGCAGCTGGTTCCTGATCATTGGCGCCACCACTTTGCCCCATGCTTCATTTTTGGATTCATAGCTGCGATCCTCTTGGGAACCCCTAGTACTGTGGTCTTTGTTTGGCTCTTGGCATTGTGAAGATGGAACTCGAAGGCCTCCCTGAGAGTGACAAGGCGATCCCTGTGTGGTTCTCCGACCAGGAGGCGATGACATTCAATCACTGCTTGCCGTTGTTGAGTCTTGAGATGGATTGCCAGCTCAATGATTTTGCGTACTTGGTGAAGACCTCCTTACAATCGACACATTCCGCCGCCGATCAATGAACTGCATTCCCACTGGCGCGCTTGGGACGAAGAGATCAGTCCTCAGTTTCGATTCCATCTGCTTGTGACTTACTGCAACCTGGGCACATGAGGTGCCCATGTGGCAAACGGTGGGGCAGTAGCTCAAGCCTGCAGCAGCATGGCAGAACTTGTGAGGCTCGTTGTGCTTTGAGTTTGGTTTTTTCTCGTTTAGTAGATGGACTTGCGGGAAGGTCTTCAAGGCAAGGAACTCTTCAACACCAATACGCAGTACATCAGCGACCATGTTATCGATTTGCTCCCAGATGCCGATCATCGCCATCAAACGTTTTTGCGGCTGCAATACTTAGCAATCCCAGATCTGCTCCATTTTGTCAGCCAGATGCACACACAAACAGACATCCTGGAGTTGCAAGACAGGATCCATCGATTGTCTTCAAGAGTCCAGGAACCATCTCGGACAATTGATGGAGTACTTAGCCAGTAAAGATAAAACCGATTCAACCTACTGTTGACAACCCAAGACTTGGTGGGTAAAAAAACAACATTACCCCATGATTCCCTTAATGACTTAATGCTGCTTAGTTTTGGAAGAACCTGTCCAGCTTGTGTCACCACCTCTTTGACGGTTGGAGGAATGGAAGCAAGTTCAGTGCTGTAAGACTTCGATACCAGATGCGAGTTAGTCATGCATTTTTCATGTTACTTGAAAAGATGCAGAGGCAGTCCTGGGTCTGAATCATTCTGAATCTAGAAGCAACTGTTGGGGTCTAGTTGGCGTGGATGTTTGCCATTGACATACTATTTCAGCACGACTAGTGGACAGGGAAGAGGAGTTGAAACGAGCAAGAAACTTTTTGCAGGACATGCGGTTTGAAAAATGTTTAAGTTTGGCATCAAAGATGGTTTTTGTGTTCCATCCTTTCAACTTTCAATGGGCAAATCCAGATTTATGTTACCATTCTGTTCGCAGATATCATTTCGAATATTTGTTGTACATGTTGGCGGTCAAAGTCAATTGTTCATATGTTTTGGACATGAGTGACGACTCGTAGGACGATTCACACGAGATGTACCCCGGTTGTATAGCGTTTTTTGTTCAACTCATAACTTCCACATTGTTTAATAATACTCTCCAATGGCATTTTTTGGGGCCCCCTTCAGTTTTATTTGTTGTGTTCCAATCCTCCTCAACTATGTTTTCACCCAAATCTAGTAAACCATAGTTCTGGGTAAATTTTAACGACCTCACTGCGACCAGTTTAGCTCAGCTGAACTGCTGGAGATGGCACTGGAATTATGGTTAGTAAGGGGTAACTATCCCCAAATGGCCTTATTTCAGCTTGGTGAATTACCACAATATACCCAGATAGTTGATTGGTAAACTATATGTAAGTGATACATCCATGTCAGCAACCTCCTATTAAGCATCGAAATAGTAAATCTCATGTAATCAAAGTCCATGTAAATATAAGAGTCCCCTGTTTTAAGATCTATTAAGTATAAATGCAGTTTTTCAACAACTCGTCGCTTCCGACGTTCCAAGGCCAAGGCTGGGCGGCCGGGATCTGGCCACCAGCCTGTGGGCCGTGGCGGTCTTGGTGGCGGATACACCTCATAGGCGTGGCTCAAAAAAAATGCCGTGACCTCTGAAGGGCGGGCTAAAAGTCACCAAAATGAAGATTAATGGCGATTATTCAGCAACCAAGATTGAGATGACAAGCTTTAAAGATGTGAATGTAAGTCTGTAAGTAATAGAATTAAGATGGATTAAGGATTCAGGGGTACGCCGTGATATTTTTTTAATGGGGATACGCCACGATTCGCCGTGATATTCAGTGACCCCCCGGGCGAACTGATGATTTAACCATATTTTTCCCATCAAAATAGAGATTTCATCAATCAAAAGTGGGTTTTCCAAGGATTTAAGCAACTCAAAATGTGTCGATATGTCATCAGTGGAAATTAGGATATGAAAGGGCTGATCAACCACCAACATATTTATATTTAGACTGGTTGGTGGTTTCAAACATTTTTTATTTTCCATAATATATGGGATAATCCACCAACCATTTACTTTCTTATTTTTCAAGACGGTAAAAACCACCAACCAGTATATATACATGCATACAGACATATAACATATATGATATATGGGCGAATCTCAGTCATTTATTGGGGCTGTCAATGAAATGGGCTCGGCGGCACTGGTCCATAGGGTTTTATGCTCCACCCAAGACGAGGATAAAAGGCACTACTCATTCTGTGAGACCCCAAATCATTGCTAAGTGGGTTTTATCCCCATATATCAAAGAAGTTGCGGTGATTCAGTGATACAGGCAAATTGGGAGAGATGTGGTTGGATCGGTGAACCCAATTTGGTTTGCAAATTTGTTTTCTTAGTCATGTTTGGGGTGATGAGCAGACTGGAATGTTGGAATTTCTACTAAGTTTCAGGATGATTTCAGCATCCGAAACCATACATGTCCATTTCCACTGGTTGATTCAGTACAAGGTGGTGCCCCATAGTTAGCTAAGTTGGTTTATAACTCCCACAACTATGGTTTATGGTAGATATAACTATAGTTAATGGGGTTTATAAACCAACTTATAACTCGGGGGGCACCATCCTGTAGAACACAAGTTCAAACAATTTTCCATAGACTTCATATTTTCTAGCTACATAACCGTTTGCTTTCATATACCATCCGAAGGGATACAGCACATGTCCTACTCATCTACCATTGGCAGACTTCAAAGCTGTGGTTTTTCATTCTATGAAATATGGCTCTCCAATTTCACTTAATTTCCATGGAATTATATGTGTCAACTTGTTGCTGGGAACATCCAATTTCTGCCCATTCAAATCCTGTGTTTTCTGGAAGTAAAATCATGGTGCTAGGCAAAAAGATCCTTCGCAGATTGACAAGAGTCATCAACAATTGACAATTGGGAATTAAAATAAGGAAAGAAACCATTCCAGAAGCCCACGCCATTAAGATTATTATTGGCAAGGCTAGTGTACTGAGTCATCAGTCATCCAGTCTGGCCAGTGCTTTGGGAGGTTGCTATGGTCCTGCTCCAACTTGTGAAGGAATGGCATGTTTTTCTGTGCCGACCTGGCCGACCTTCCGGCAATCAAATCTAGAAACGGAATGCTTCAGACCATTGCATCGATGTGCAGCTTGTCGACACGCATGTTCAGTCTCCCCAGTCATGGGATGTTTAACCCAATGCAATATTAAATGTCAGCCATTAATTGGGATTCATTCTCACTGTCTTGTTCGGTTTCCATATACTGTAACATACTGTAACTGCCCCAGCTTTTTGTTTTTTTGATATTTCTTGATCAGTTTTTGCTCTGCAATTCCCCATGTTTATTTGTTGAATTTCTATTTTCTCCATATTCATGGGTTATATCCCAGCTTATCCTCATCATTTGTTGGGGAAATTCCTCTATTGGTACTTGTGTGCTAAAATAAATGAAACAACCCCCAGCCGAAGCTTAAACAAGTAGGGCATAAAATGCCACCAATTCATACCAATTCAGGGTCTATGAGTTTCTTCGGTTGACCATATCATGTTCATTGGATGGGATTTTGAGGAATAGTTGCAGGACATGATTTGCCCATTTTCGTCATGGGAGATTTCCCGTTTTTATGTTGGTGGTTGACCCCAATTTTTTGATGTGGGTTAGAAGCGCAATTGTAACTGGACTAGCATGGGCTAGCCCTCCTTACCCTACTTAAAAGTGGGTTTATCACCCACTTACGAGACGTGGGGGCACAGAGGGTACCGGCAACGAATTCGAACAGGCAAGCCATCGACGTTGCCCTGCCTCGTTTCCTACTGCAGCGTGTGGGCTTGATGGCCAAGAGCAACTTGGCGGTGACGGCAATTTCTGAGGATTGCTTGTTTTCTTTAGCACAAACATATGGGTTTAACATAGTTTCACATGGTTTAACTAATAAAATTTGAAATGCAACCAACTTCGGCAACAAATGACACATTTGCAAATTTATACCATTAAACAGTCGACTAAGATGTCGCAGTTGACCAACAAACCCACTCCCGTGCCGGAGTTGAAAACCAGATTGTTGGGGTGTGATCTAAGGATAGAGTTAGACATCTGTTGTGGGTGATTTTCTCCCCTAATATGTATATAATTATATATATATATTCATTCAAATATATATATATATATATATATTCATTCAAATATATATATATATATATATATATATTCATTCAAATATATATATATATATATATATTCATTCAAATATATATA
>Ga0126342_10002498_pt1 | contig 28776 bp, 29 predicted proteins | sample Cyp1metagenome_FD_92528 | JGI IMG/M metagenome (GOLD analysis project Ga0126342, IMG submission 92528) | Coral microbial communities from Lord Howe Island, Old Settlement Bay, Australia - Cyphastrea 1 metagenome | ecosystem: Host-associated > Invertebrates > Cnidaria > Coral ... | reverse complement strand
TTTTGTCCCGGAATGGACAAGTTTTCCCAACCTAATTCAGGTGGTCCGCAGTTCCAGAAGCGGGGACGAGGCTATATATACATATGTATATATATATATACATATATATATATATATATATATATGTATACACAGAGAGGGAGAGAAGTTTACGGCATATCATTGGGTGAATCCCAAATAACGTTTTAACAGAACGTTCTGGAAATTTTGGCCGAGCATCTCGGCTGGAGGCCTTGTTTCCTCCACCATTCGATTCTGAGTATGTGAGACGAAGGTAAGACCTCGTGGAAAAAAAAACACGAGTTTCTGCAAATTTCTCTTGGAATCTGGACCTGACACCAATCATATTCAATACACTCGAACTCCTTGTTATCGTAACTCAGCTGGCATCCAGAGGTCTCAGCTTCAGACCAAGTGTATGAGTGTAGAATGGCCTGTGACTAGCCCGTATGGCTCTCACGGGCCATGGATAAGAACGGCACATAGAATCCCGACAGTTGAGGTGGTACAACATGCACAATGAGGCACAGAAGGTTGTGCATTCTTGCGCGAGGACGTGTTTGTGACAGTTGGAACTATCATCAATTTTCTACCTGTGTCACTCTTCTGGGGTCATCCCATGCTTTTCCCATCCTGCAGCCATATCATATCTAACATGTACCATGTATTCATGTATCTAATGTATAGGTGCAATGGATATAAACGGTACGTATCTAACATATGTGTAGTATAATATATATATATATACAATATACATAAATCAATAAACAAATAAGTAAATAATCAATAAACAAACAAACAAACAAATAAATAAGTAAATAAATAAATATCTCTGATACGGTCTGATGCAGCTGGTCGCCTCTCTGCATCTGCGGGTGCCATTCTGAAGGTTCTAACATTCTCCATGGCATCCAATGTCTTCGAGCCTTGGCAATCGGATGAAGTGAAAGCGAAAGTCATGGAAAAACTTTTAGATACTCTTAGATACTTTTAGCACTTTCTGCGTAGAGGTGACGCGTTCGGCTCCGATAGCGGCCAGCTTTCCTCCAGTGGGTTTGGATAAGCTTGGCAGCATCCTCCGCACTGATCTGAGGAGGGGCCAGCTCCTGCAGGGAGACCCATGCAGCCCAGAGGTCAACCCAAAGTTCAAGCCACAGGCTGTCGCTGGTCCTCACTATCATCGTCTTTCCTCAGGGTCGCTGATTATGCTGATTTCTTGTGGCTTGAGATAGGACTCTAAGGATCTCTATGCCTTGTGCCACTCCATATTCGACCTATGATTTGAGTAGGGGTCAACTTCGGGAGCCTTGAAGACCGCAAAGAGTCGATGGTAGCCGTTCCCATTGGATCTGTATGCGTTCATAATTTTTACATATTTTTACCAGGAAACAGGAAACCATGTTTTTTTCCAATCAAAAATGTAGAGACTAGGCAATCGGGATCAACCTGGGGGATAGAACCAAAATTTGGATCAATTTAGGGCATCTTTGGGGCGCTGCTGTAAATGACCCTTCATCATCCTTCATCCAATTCTTGGATGTTCAACAATTCCTTTCCCTCAAAAATAAACGGATGGCCATCACTGCTGAGCATCTCTGGCGCACGTTGAAACCGGAAAGGTTGCATGCGAAGGCCTTTTCAAGGCAGCGTTCAGCGGCAAAGGCCGGATCACCAGCGGCAACCAGGCTGGGCCAGAAATCATGTATACAAATATTGGCTTGGAGGATAGGAATATCTGTCTGTCTATCTACCTATCTACCTACCTAGACATGGAGGCATCTATACATATCTGTGTGTGTGCATGTGGGTGGGTAGTAGCTATTGCGTGATTATACCAGTGTACCATATTAATTATTAATAAGAATATAAATGTAGTATATCATATCATTCACCGCGTGGAGTAACAACATCATACAACATCGATAAGCACCAAGAAGAGAACTCATACTTTTGAAGCAGTTAAGACAGCAAAGTCGACGGAAACACAAGCCAAAAGCTTGGGCGTGCAACAAAAGAGGAGAGGAACACAGCTAGTTCAGGGCATATTGTGCCATTCCTGAATGTACTGCACATGGTTTACTAAGTTTACTCTCGGGTACTTCGACATAGCTGTGGAAAATCGGCAATTTAGTTCGATGCGTTACCTCTGATTTTCCATGATTTTCCATTGTTATGGCATATTATGGCACAAATTACTCAGGAGGTAATTTTATTTCGGACGATTCAGCGACCCCTGACTTCCGCGCCTCACCGGCCCTGCTGGTTGTCCAGGGCCCCCCATTGCCAGCTTTGAGACACCGCTTTGAGCCCCAGGTGCAGTAAGGTTGAAACATGTTCAAAATCAAAAAGTGTCAGAAAAATAATGTTGAAAGATGTTGAAAGCACTAACCAGCCATGGTAGACTGAAGGACTCTTGATCTTCAGACCTTTGTGAGTTCAATTGGGGGTTGTTTGTACGTAGTGGCTGGGATTCAAAGCTTAGCCGCTGTGGTGGTAGCAGCAAAGAAAGGGCCCAGGCCCCTTTGGAAGACCCAAAGCTCCAAGATGGTGCTGATTCACGCAACCTCATCCGGAGAATTTCGCCAAGGGCCATAGAAATGTTGCATCGCTAAATTCATGAGATTTCATGAGCATGTTTAGTATTTTCCCATGACTCATGCCGGGCTGGCCCTTTTAGGCCGTCTTGGCACCCGGCACTCCATCGCGATTGTTGTAGCGCCCAGGCCCTGGAAAGCACAGGAGGCTTGGCTTTCCGGCCAGTTGCCTTGGTGACCTGATGTTGCCGGAATCTATTAATCTATACATATTATCTAGCTATGATATCTGATGAAATTTTGATGATATCATTATCATATATCATCTAAATTCATATTGATATTAAATATTGGATTCTAAGTTTTCCATAGTTTTACCATGTTTGAACCAATTTGAGGGTGCTTAATTCGGACCACCCATCCAAACCTTACAGCCAGCCTGGAGGCAAAGAGCCACTCCTGCCCTCTTTGAATGGTGTCATGCTCCAGCGGGGGTCGCCTGAGTGAAAAGAACTCCAATGGTTTTGAATAGGCTCATGATTCTCACGATGATGACTCAAGAGAATGACCCAAAATGTTGAGATTGCCATGCGCTCATCTGGACTTGAACTGACTTGAGCGTTATGTCGTTGTGATTTGGGCATGTTTCGTCCAGTTTCGCCAGCGCTTCTTGCATCCAACTGGCGCTTGTAGCGGCCATTGATATCACCTTGGCAGCTCAGAAAAAACATGGGTCAAACGTCACGCGGCGCATCGCCATGTCCGCTGTCACATGCCTAGGATTCCGCAGACCCGATGAAGTCCTCGAGCTGCGGCCAAGCGACGATGAGGATCTTCGAAGGAGTAGTGCCCAACCCTTGGAAGCACAACCGATGACTCAAGTTGCCTCCTCTGGGCTCTCAGGCGGCAGTCGATAACTACCCCCAGTCCTTCCAAAAAAAAGGTAAATTCAATAAATGACTATAATAATAAATCAATAAATAAGTAAATAAATAAATAAATATATATATATGTGTGTGTGTGATATATAAATGGAATGTCGGACTATTCAGCCGTTTGTTCAGGCATCCGGTTCAAAATGGTTCAAAGCTCTGAGGCGGCTGCTCAGTCCCTGATCGTGGATCGCCGCTTCGCTTGCCGGGGAATGACCATTTCGGAGCCTCAAATTACAGATTGAAGCTCTCCAAAAGAAACAACAAATTACGCTGTACTGTCTGCCGTCTTTGGACATTGGACCACCTTAAAAATGGCCCTGGCCGTACACTCCACATGATTGGAAATTAAACTTGTGCTTGAATCAGTGAAGGTATGTGGTGGTTGATGTGCCACAATTTGAACGCTTGTAGTTGGTGTGGCTTTGTTCCATGCACCCCATTACATCCAATTTTTCAACAGTTCATTATCATGTTCATCACTGAAATGGCCACAACATGGGGGCCCAACCCCCACTAGGACTACTTGTACTTAACCATAAATCACCAAAATCACCAATTCTGCGGGCTAATTGGTGCCTACACCAAGACCCAACAATCCCATGCAATCCCCATATCTCATGGGATCTCATGGGGTTGGAAATCATGGGAAATCCCTGGCCTTCTTGGTGCGCGAGGACACCGTGAGAAGTTCGTGGCCATGAGTTGTGTGAAGCTCCACACCGCGCTGGGTCTCTGTGACCCGCGCGACGTAGGGAGGTATGGGCGCCATGGCGGTTCACTGGACACTGAGCCTGGAAACTGCTGCGTTTTTTTGCAGGCTAGGAAGTGGGTGATAAGATGTGATAAGTTCGAACATGTTCCACACCATGAACTATTGATCTATATTGCACTATCCCAATCCCAATTACAAGGAGATGAGATAAGCATTTGGAAGCCTCTGCACTTTCACCTCAGGGACCTATGCAGCCTCCACCCTCCGCGCCCTTTTCTCTCATGTCTCTCACCGTGGGGGTTTCCCCATGCACATCCTGTCCGGTGGTCAGAATGACGTGCACACAAGTACCAGCACCAAGAAAGAGATATTGCAAAAAAAGACCAAGGACCATCCAAGATATGAAAAAGATCAGGAATTGCAATGAATTAACTACATATACATACATATACTAATTAATTATACTATATATGGGTAATTATACTATATATAGGTAGAAAATGATAGAACTTGATATGATTTGGCATGTGCTTTTTCGACCTGGCTCGGGCGCCATCACGGCGTCCAGCGACTGGCAAAGGCGCACACCTGACCAGGACTGTCCGGCAGTAGGAATGAGACCCACAATATGACACTAGTCGAGCCCCTGCCCACTCCCACCGGCGGCATCACCAGGTGGTTGAATATCTTGAAAAACGAAAAGCACAAACGAATTCTAAATGAAACGGCAAACGGCATAGGATTTTGAATCATCTTGCTAACTTGGACTGAAATTGAAACGTCTGGGACGTTGAACTTTGGCGTTGCCTATGGCCAGCTGAGGGCGGGCAATCGGCGACGTGCATTCGGCGCACGAGTGTGAAACGACACGCGGTGCCATCCACTGAAAGTAATAAATGGGCTGGGCATGCAAATCTTGAGAAGCAATGTCATCATTTTCATTTTTAAGCCGCTTGGCTGAACTATGGCTGAACTAAACATCTTGGCTGAGCTATGCACCACTAAAGCACCAGTTGCACCGGGAGAAATCTATATATGTCGGGGCCGGAGCTCTGGCGAAGGGAGGGGTGTGGTGATCGTGGCTGGGGTTGGCCCATGGTGGGCGTTGGTGGCCAGGCTGACACAAAAACCCTGGCGCCGAGAACTCCATAGCCCCTAAAGTGTTCTCAAGTCTGTCGCTTGAGAACGGCCAAAGCCTCACAATGCAAATCCGTTGGGATGTGAGGTCCGATTACCTGCATACGTATGCGGAGGGCGCACGGAAAAAATCTTTGTCAGTGAACATGAGTGAACATACAAATGCATGCTCATGAGACTGTTATAGTACCCTCATCCCGCTAGTCAAAGATCACCAAATCCAGCTGCAGGTGGACGGTTTTCCTGATCTTACTGCAACATACGTTGTCTTTGTTTGAAAACGGTATCAGACAAGGCAAACCTACAACTTTCACCAACTCTCCAACGCATCTTCCGATCTCACCGCACCTTGAGCAAAAGCCGTTCCCAATGGAATCCACGGCTGGGAGAAAGTCTGCGACTGCGACCTTTGCTGAGGCATGCTGAGGCTCAGATCTGATCCAAACACATCCCCTACATCACTATATAGTCATCATTATTGATTATACATATTTATACATGATTGTACACCATCACTCGCCACAGACCTCAAGATCTCAATTCGGGTTTGCATGACCTACATTCACCTACTATACTCGACTTAGATGTGCTTAAATCATCTTAAATCATCATTTTCTGGTCCCTCTATGTCCCTCTTCTGTTTCCAAGTTCCAAAGATGTCCGTTGGTCATTCACCGACGCTCACAGCGAGCTCCGTTGAAGCCAAGTGGCGGCACGGCCGTAGACAAGAGTTCAGAGCCGGGACGAGGTCCAAGGCTCTGACGCAAGCCTCGATCCAGCTGATCGCTGGTCGTTGGTTGGGTTGGTTGGGGATTTTCTTAAATGGAACATGATGATATATATATACATATATATATATATATTGATACATATATATATATATAGATATACATATATATAGATATACATATATATATATATACGTATGTATGTATATATACTGATATGATCACATAGGTCTTAAAAAAGAGGAAGTTCCTACAAAGTCTCCCTTCAGGATTTCTTGGGGATGAATGCAAGTTGTGTGATAAAGATAAGTACCCCATGATGTTAGCTGCTGATACAACCATTTTGTTCTACCTTGTTTGGCGTATCGCTCAGAAGATGAACCACCCTCAGAACCACTAAATTGCCCGCTGTTCCTACTAAACCGTCCATTTATGTGAATACAATGTTGAGCTATACCCTATACAACATCATCTAATCATATATGTAGTGAGCTGCAAAAAGTATAAAAGTAAAGATATATAGACATAGAAGAGTAATTCATAGTAATTCACCAATAAAATTCATCATTGAGTCACATGGCAACCCACTTCAATAGGTACCCGCTTCAAGTCTGTGGATTGCAAGGGAACCCAGCCAACATACAGGGCTCAAAGTAATTTTCTCACAGCTGCATCCCCAAAGCCCTGGCCCTGGTGTATGTGACCGGTTTGTGCATGGTAAATTCATGGTCTCCAGTAGGCCAGTAGGCTGCCAGGTTTTTCCCAGCTTTTGCCCAGAGAAAACCAACAAGAGCTGACAAACACCAGCAAAAATTGAAAGACAAATCCGGGAAAAAGATGAAAACAAACGGAACAAATCCTGCGGATGCTTTTGCCAGCTGTCCTTTGAACTAGCCCCTAGGGCCTAGGGATAATGCTGCGATTTTTTGTGCAGCCCCCCCGACGTTAAAAAAAAAAAGCGGTGGGTTCCTCCATTGTTCAGTCATGTTCAGCTAAATCTGGCTTCAAATACCAGACTCAGGTGAAGCAACCCGCAAACAAAGTAGCCCCTATTGAGTTTAAAAGATTTCTGTAGGGTTGTACTTTTCTATCGTCTTGTGGCTGCCATACCCCTTGCAGTCGAACTCCTTGAACTCTCCGAAGGCAGGGATCTTGCCTGGAGGTTCCCTGACGGAAGATGCTTTGGACAGTGGCGCTTCCATCAGCATGGCCAGCAGCCTCAGCCCAACAGGATATCATGGATAGTGACGGGAGAATGACAGGATACTGATGGGATCATATCACTAACCATCACTAACCAACAATGAATTTGGGGATGGTCACCAAATGTCCATAATAGAAAGTATGAAAATGTATGAAATATGATACTTTAACCATGAGATTTTGGGGTACAGTACCCCATTCCCGGACAAACCCATACGACACGAACATCTGGGCATATATCTGCATGATCTGCATGGATTTGGCTGGAAAAAATGTGCAACAATGAGGTGTCGAAATCTATCTTGCAAATCGCTAGGACCTGAGGAGGACGGTAGGAAATGATGAAAACGTCAGCTTGCAGCAGCTTCCGCAGCTTCCACTGAATGAGCTGAATGAATGTTGCCACGGCTTGCCACGGGGTCCAAAATGTCCAAAGAAAAACCATCCACCAACACCCCTTGAGAACGTTGAATGCAGATGAGCACGGGTGAGTGCGGCTTCCATCCCCTCGCAATAGTACCACCAGAAGAGTCAAGCCACTCCTGACCACGCTGGCGACCGACCTCTGGATCGAGATCCTAAGTGGGTCAGAAGAATCTGATGTCGTCTTCACCAAGGATATCCCCACCGAAAGGTGACGTCTGTGTGAGCCCCTTCCCAACTTGCAACTGGCTTAGAAGTGCCAGGCATCGATCAGGCCACCACTCTTCTCCGCGTCCTAAGTGGTGGAAAGGCAGAGGTGCCAAGCACCGATAAACTACAAACCTTTCGAGATAATCCATCCTGGCAATAGACAATGGCATAATGGATCTTCCCTTGCCAGTACCCTCAGCACAACAATGTCCTTTCGAAAAAAAGATTGTCGGGCCGGTCTGGCATGCCATGCGTTATCAACCACTATCACGTAGCTCTGGGTTTAAAAACGGATTGAGCCATTGGTGAACGATTACCGTATTGACCACCATATTTTCATGAGTTTGTATATTAAATCGTTGTGGTTGCTGTATATATTAAATCGTCATGGCTGCTGTATATACACACACATATATCTGCGTGTGTGTGTGTGTGCCATTTGTTTATTTTTACTTTTTATGTATCTATCTACTTACTTGTATATGTATGTATATATATATATATATTAGCTATATTATGTATTTATATACATATATATATATAATTATAATATATGCTATGACATGCTATTACCATGCGCTATACCATGGTGACTGTCTGAGGCCAAGGCCTGGAATCCGAACGGGTCGCCTGGCGCAAACGCGGGGAAATCAACTGTCATAGGGAAATGATGAATGGCAACTTACAAAATGATGAGAAACTGAGAAACCATTGAGAAACCAATGGAATTTTTCATGGATTTGGATTTGGGGAGGTTCCCCCTAAATTTTCAGAACCCACAGACTGAAGCATGTTATAGCATGTTCATCCCTGGGATGTTGTGCCCTACCCCATGTTGAGTTGAGCCGTGTGGGCCTGGAATGTACTCACCAGCCAAGTTGGAGCGTACAGTGCCTGGGATAATAAGGTGACCTTTTTGTTGGCTTTCCTTGGCATTCCCTGGGAAAAACCAGTGTTTGGCAGTACAACCTAACCGGAAGAACATGGAAAATCCTCATCATTGATTGGATGATCTACAGCCACTTAAAATATCCCATTTCCAGGTACTGAAGATTATCGGGCTTTGATCCACTGACTTGTACCTGGACCACGGAACGGTCGGAAACAGAAGGCAAATCATGGACGCTAATTGTACCTACAATTGTTTGTTCGCAGCAGGCATCCAAATTCAAACGGCAAGCTAGCAGTGTCACAGAGCGTATAGTCAATAAAGTTTTCAACATCTTGAGACCATCTGGCAAGGCAAGAATCATCCTTTCAGCCTCTTTCTCGCGCTCTCGCTCTCCCTGTCTCTTTCTCTAAGCTCGGCTAGCCTGTCCCGCGTACATCATCTGGTCATGCTTGCCAAGAATCTGTTCCAGTCTTCATCGCCACAGCTACTACCAGCACTGCTCTTCTGCGTTGTCTGGGCGTTGGGTTTGCAAATGGGAAACGCTATGGGTTTGGTACTATGGGTTTGGTATGGTTTAGTCATCGATACATATCGACACCAAAATGCTGCAAAAGTCCTGCGAATGTGCATAAAATAATCATTTGCACTATGTTGTCGTGCCGCGTCGGCACTCAGGAGACACTAGGGGACTTCCTGAGAATCTCAAATAATATATATATATAATACATATTATATAATATTATATATATATATATATATATTATGTATATATGTGTGTGTATGTATGTATAAACACATACATCACAGGTATATTGCGTATAGGTGAAACTGTGTCAATAGATATGTATAGCTCTGTGTGTGTCTGCGTGTCTGTGCATCCACATCTTCATGGTTTCTTTGTGTATCTTTCTGCCAAAATAGCATTTCTCACTGCCAGGTCAAAGTGGCTGTATAGTCTGTGGTCCCATCGTCATCATCACGATCTTTGTAGCATCCCTCAGGGCGCTGCCACTCTCAGTCATGGATTGGCTGTAGGGAACCATCGGGAACCATAGGGAACCGTTGGGAACCATGGGTTTTCCATGGTTTTCCCAGGAAACACAGGGGAGTTTGCATGGTATGTTCCCTTCATCCAATGAAAATGGAAATTGCCACCGCGCGGCAGGCCATTGTTGGAGGCTAGCAGGGCTCGGGATTGAAGTTTTCCAGGGCTCATACATTGGCCTTGGCACATCCGTCAGCGGCAGCACATCCATGGGCTGGACTGGAAACACATGATATGTGAAGGACTTCCGTTGTTCAAAAGACGCACTGTTCAATGGAAAGCCAGTTGGCGAGCAAACCAGGAGTAAGACTCTAGTGGTTTTTCCACACTACTGCCGTTACGGCAGTGTTTGGCCATTGCAAATGTTGAAAAGTGACATGTCCTGAAGACCAAATGCGCACGAGTTTCCTTGAGTTCTCCATCGAATTTTGGAACATGCCAGTTCCAAATGCAGCGTTGCCTTGATGATACCTCAGTGAACAGACTGCGCGGCTGAATGAACCAAATTCACAAACCTAGAATATACAATAACCCATCATGGGGTATCGTTGCGATTTCAGTTCACTTATATCTATTAGATATATATATATAATATTATCAATATCTCATCCAAATTACACCAAAGACATGTCCACAAAATTGGCTTTCCCTAGCCATTCTTGTTGGGTCATTCTGTCCCGTCTAACTCTTCCAAGAGCTGTTTGACGTAGTTGTCGGGATTCAACGGATGGACAACTACAGCTGTAAGTCTAAAATCTTCACCAGAAACTAAAGATGTTACATGATGTTACATGATGTTACATTCTTTTTAATTACCCGGGTTGACCTTCAAACCTAGGGGGTTCAACGGGTTCAACCGCTATTTGTGCCCCTTCCAAACACTGGGAGGATCCATGGAATCCACGGTGCGGCGCGTAGATCCCCGGCTGCTGCGCTGCCATGCCCTGGCCTGGCAATGTAACGTGCATCAATGAATCATGGGATGATTGGAGATAAGGCTGTACTACTATTGGATAACAATAATAGTAAAAGCATGTAAAAGCAATGAATGGATGTATCATTGCTTCTACTATTGCATTGTCAGTATCACATACTATCACATATTATCACATATTATCACACATTATCACATGTTATCGCATATTATCGCTATTGCTGCAATACATAGGCATAGCAAAAACCAACGCAGCTTTGCACCTTCTTCGCTCCAAGCATTCTGGGACGAGCTCCGCATTGCGGCGAGATCCTCATGCTGACATAGCTTGGGGAAGTGATAGAAATTGGTACAAATTCCAACCAGAAAATGGTTGGGTAGCAACTGGTGCGAAGTGTTCCTCAACCTTTACAGCCTGGTCCGGTGAGGAAACTTGGGCCTGGCTGCTATGCTGTTGCCATGTCTTAGGAGCAAATCGTCCCAGTTTGGGGGTCGCGGTTTTGACCGCAAAACCGCTTTCCTGCTGCTGAGAGATGTGTATCAATCTGACAAACAAAGAGAGGTGTCGTGCGTCCAGTGTCACTTTCAAGGCCAAGCAGCAGCGTCACCAAGTGCCAAATCAGTCGTTCTGCAGCCAAGAGTCGATAGTTTCCAGTTACCAGTGCACAAGACTTTCTATCCAAGGGTATTTGCTCTTGAGCCAGAATCGCAGTTTGAAAGAATATGGTATCTCCACCAAGGTGGCAAGTCATTTGCCATCATGTGCCCGTTTTTGCTGAAGGATTCAGATGGATTCAGCAGATCCAGTAAACCCCTGAAAAGCCCAAGATAGCCCAAGGACCTTTTTCTTGAGCTCAGCATCATCGGGGCAATGGAAGACTAACGCTTTGTCCCGATGGAGTGGCTACTGTAGGAGTTTGTGACAATCTGGGTATGCGCTTGTGTGGAAGTTTGACATTGAGTTGGGTCTGATCTCAGGGTGGTGAGGCTTCGAATTTGCTAAGAGGCTGTCTTCCGCTCATGCCTCATTGGTTATTGCTTCTCTCTACGATGTGCCCAGTCAGTTCCCGGATCGTTGGATAGTCAAACCTGAGCTACACACTGCTACAGTGCTACAGAAATCTCTTGCACAGGGGTGGTGCAAACAAATCATCTGTGGCTGATGCAGTTGGCCAGCTTTCTGTGTTGCACTCTTGGCTATCCACGTTAGAGTCGCTGACAATCCCAACCTGCCCAGCCAGGAAGTGTCCAGGGGCGACGCCCAGGGGACACTCGTTCATGGAGGTTCAAGGACCCACCCTTCATAACGGATGTCTCAGTTCATCATCTATTTCTATACACATATGGCTGTGGGTCAAAAGCCTCGCACCCCTGATCCAAATAGCTGGATTTAAGATGATTTAAGGTTTTTCTTCGCCCGTATATAGATACATTAGATCATCACAAATCATCCATAGATCATTGCTTAGATCATCCATAGATCAAAGATGTCAAGGCTCGCACCCAGAGAAGGCACTGTTGACTTGGCTTCGAAATTCGATGCTCATGAGACTATCCTTGGCCGAGCCAGCTCTGGGATCTCTGCTTCCCAAACACACCTGCGTGGCCTGGAAAATGTGATTATGACATAGGATGACCCCCAGTTTGGGTGCGAAAATGGCTTGGAGTTTCAGAGAGGTGAAGCCTACTCTTAAGTGCTCTGCAGGTTTGATGTCCAAACCAAATTCAGATCTCACTAAGATCCCAATACGTCAATACATGCCGGATTGTGCAGCGCCATCATGCACCACTTCTCTGAGTCCAGGTCCACTCCAGCATCCATCAAGGGTGTGTCTGATTCCTGGGCATGCAGTGGGGCTGACTGCATGGGTAGGCATGGCATATAGGAAGCTATGCTAGCCATTGCCAAACAGTCCGCTTAACCTTCACCCAAATTGCAAAGCACTTTTTTGTGACACTTTTTGTGTGGATCAGTCCCATTAGTGTGGATCAGTCCCATCACAGGCCCAGTCCCAAAAGCTCCCTGGATCCCGGCATGGCCCTGAGGCCCAGTCCATTTCGGAGCCCATCATTTCGCGCAGCATGTTGTGCAACATATCACTGACGATCGCAGGCTCCAAACCTGCCAAACAAAGGTTTAAGGGCATCCCGGAAGATTGCGGCAGTGGTGTCAAACTTATGCAACTTGGGCTGAGGGAAATGTGGCAGTGGTGTCAAACTTCCTGGTTTTGCATGGGTTGCTTTGGTCTATTGTTGTTGGCATCCCGGAATCCTGCTTTCTACTTGGATGCCTGGATGATGTGACACAAGTGGAGCACTAGAAAATGGTTTGCAGGTCATTTTTGCAGGTCATTTTGATAAAGTGCGAGCATCTTTCGCCCTGGCTTGCCTTTGGGCTTTTCTTCCAGCACCTCCGATGCTGCCCTGCACAGTGAGGTTGGTTAATATTTCAATCCCATGAATTTGGTCATGAAGGTCATAATGCCAGTACCATCCAGTACCTTGGTGGAAAGCTTCAAATGCTACTAGTAACTAGTACACACAAACTCTTTCACTGTGTTAGTTGTCGAGTGGTCCCACTTCCTCTGGACACCGGATATCCTTTCCCTCCGTGTGTTGAGCTCTCCACTCCACCACCGGCGTCTCCTGCGATGCAACGTGGTGCAGGGCAGCACACCCACTGCTGTGCCCCCGTCCTCTTCCACTTCCTCTGCCAGTGGCTGGAAGGTCTGCGGTACTGCTGGGGCGGCGGCACCTTGACCTTAAATGGTCATGACAATCTTTGCCTTTTTTGATGAGTGCCTGGATTTTTGGGGTAAATTGGGTGATTGAAGCAAATAGTGTACCCCACAACAGTCTTCGCCGGTTCTAGATCTGAAGCGACCACTCGCCAAGTGCCATCGAAGCAATGACGGCTGGGTGCCCCAGCCCTGGAGCACTTTCTCCAAGATTTCTTGCGCCTCAGTGGCACAGCTATGTGTTCGTCATTCCAGTGCAATCCACAGGGCAGGAGGCTCACTGACAACATCTTCTGCCCAAAACTTAGGAGCAAGACAAATGTCTTTCAAGAGAATGAAAATAAAGGCGCAATTGGTTCCCGTTCTCAATCATATCCTTCGGTAGAACTGGCAATGGGAAATCCCCATCAGGAAAGTCATCTTTGCATATCTTTGCAAATGTAGGATCTTCCATGATGTTCCAGACAGCCAAATTAGACTACCATCTGATCATCACAAACGCTGGTTTGGGTGGGAAAAAAACTGTTCACCAAAAAAAAAAGGATGGCTCACGCTCACTGGCAAAAATGACCCTGCACAAGATTAAGTTGTGCGAAAGTACCCATCCGAAATGAAGCACACCGTTTGGTCACTACATCCCATTTATATCCAACAATATACCCATCATGTTGCCATTAATAGTTGGTATATCCATGGTCAATCTTTGGTAGTCATCAAAAAAGTACAATCTTTTGTTGCTTGTGGTATTATTTATTATCAATTTTCCGTTTCTGGCAAAGAAAAACTAAAGAATTAAACATGATTAATTGGTATATGTTTTTTACTATCCATCCATCATATCCAACATGAATTGGGGATCCCATATATCCCATTACCAAGAACATCTTTAATCCAACATGATATGAAAATTACCCTCTGGTAAATTCACTTGATGACCCTGAAAAAATCACCATTTAAGTTAGTTGAAACTCATCTTCCAACCCCTATGACTGCCAGGGTCTATGTTTATTTACCAGAGGGTACTATCCATCCATATCCATCCAGTTGGGAATCCCATGGATCCTGAGTGTCCTGCCAGGGCCTCCAGCGGCTTGTCATCCATGGCCTGTGTAACGCATAACGCATCGCGAAACATGTCAATACATAACGAATAAGGTATATGTTGTGTCAAATATATGTCAAATATAATTATGTGTCAAAGATGTTGCGCATTTCTATGTATACTATATATCTCTCTCTCTCTCTCTGCCTTTATCTATGTATGACTCGTTTTGACGACTTCAACTGACATACTATGACTTGTGGGAACCCCCCATCCCCCTACCGTCCTTTGCCATGCTCACAGCTTGTTTCGCTGCAACCAGAGCTTGGTCGCTCTTGCCACTCACCTCGGTCCAGCCCCATCGCAGATCCAAATGGGAATTCTATGGGGATGATCATGGAGATTTATCTGGATGATAGTGGAATTGTAATGGATTTATAATGGGAAACCAACCAGACTTTGGTTTTGAATGGACTGGTTTAAAGGAAAATCTCAACCGGAAACTATGGGTTTATACCTCCAAATGCAGAGCTTTCCTGTAGTTTCTCGTATCATCCAGCTCTGGGACATGGATGTCCAAGCACAGGAATCCAAAAATCTACAGTAACGGTTTACTCATCATTTTCTGATTGAAATCCCAATTTTGGGGCAAACGTTTTTGGCAGGAACCTCTATGGCGGGTATGGCCTGGTATTGGACATTCTTCGTTTGTGATATCGTGATATCGTCCATCATATCCATTGTATGCCCCCAAAAAATCGTGCAAAAATCTTGGGGTTGAGGACACCGCGTGGCGTGCTTTTTTACAGCCGCACAAACCTTTGGGGTCAGGAAAACACACTGAGCGCTCCGGCAAGTAGGGCCTGGGCCTTCATGTTTACCTGGCCCAAAGACACAACTTCAGAACCTCTGAGAGGAGAAGGATTTCAAAATGTCAAAACAAAACCCAAAAATCTCGTCAGACCATCTGACAGAACATCCTAGGCCATCTTTTTACCAACCAATTACCAACATATTTAATATATTTACATAGTTGCAGTGTTCTTGGTAGCACAGGTGCTCCACTGGCTCCATGAGTTTCGCAAAGCAGACAGCTGCACAAAGGTGCACTCCCCAAGCTCATAGCCTGCACACTGCACGGCTTTTGATCATTTGTTCCAGTCCATTGGTAAGAAAAGCATAGCAAAGTACACAACAACCTGCGCAAACTCTGTCAGACTGTGTAACTATGGATGCAGTTGAGAAGCGCAGTCTTCTGAGTTACAACCATCATCTTGCTGAGGCATTGATGAACAGAAGTGATGTAACATGACGGTTCCATATCCCGTTATGTCCCCATTATATAATCTCACTTCTATCACCCATCATCTTGCAACAGGAAAATCAAAGGCTCTGGCCGACATCTTGATAGATCTTGATTCCCTCGTCTGCACCATCAAGTGCCTGGGATTCCAGCGCCGAGAGCATCAGAATATGCCATGATTTGGCCGCACTGCCACTGCCACTGGTGTATTATTCATGAAAACAGTGGTAGCTTGGTGAGATTTGGTGATTATTGGTATCGAACTATTGAACATGATTAACCATGCACTGGGGATATGTACGCAATCAACACGGAAAATCTGTACGCAATTTAGCATGCAGAGGTGCGCCTCTTGGTACCTGCCGCTCACAAGGTTGATCTCGGATAAAGCATAGAAGCAGTCAGCAATGGTCTGGCCATGTGCGTCAAAAAAAGGGCCCCTTGACTCGGATTGTCCACTACATCAAGTGTTCCAAAGTAGACGACTTACTCAAATAAAATGTATGACATTTTATCTATATATATATATATTAAAAATAAAAATAAAAATAAATAACCATAAATAACCATTCCGGTATGGTCATGCCCGTTCTCTGACCCTTACTGCACTCTATCTTTTGTGCTGCACTTTGTCTTTTGCTCTTTCCCAACCGCTGCGACCATTGCGACCCTTCGCAGAGCCTGTTTGTGGCCCAGTTTGTCAGCAATCTTCTTTGCCTTGAAATTCAATATCTCATGCTGAGGCACATCATGGCTGAGGGTAAAATGCACAGTGTCAGCAGCTTTTCTGAGCGCGACGCTGCCAGCCCAGCTTTCTCAGCCTGCCAGTTTGAGCCCAGCCCATTTTTTCCGAGTGCATCCAAGTTAACCAGGTCACCAGCGCTGCTAGTGTGCAGTAGGCTAATGCTCGCCAATGAAATGACAGTACTCTTCGATCTCGTGGCAAAATAAGCATAGACAAGGATAAGTCGGATAAGTGAGCCATGTCTCTCCTTCAAACTTTTCAAAGGCTATGTTGGTGCAACCACCACATGCCTTCGAAAGCTGCTCTTCTAGCTCCCGACTTCCTCGCATCCTGACACTTATCAACCAAAACAGCGGCCAAAGGAAATGTAAATGCTAGCTTGGTTCGGTCAACATCAGGATTCCGACAAATACTTAGTTTCTGACAAATGAATACAAATAAAGCATCTAAGAAAAATGCGTATTTCAATCGTGGAGGAGTGTCGACAGAAACTGTTTCACTGATTCACCCACTACAGCATGTAAATCATGACTAAAGACTTTATATTATAAACATATAAAACATTATAAAACAGCAGTGACATCCAGTCTGTGTAACAGAAATGTCGCCGTCCATGTTACTTCTGGTACTGTTTTTGCCAGTCCAGGTGATGAAAAAAGTCTGGAATTTGCTTGATATTTCAGAGGAAAGCCATGGAAGCCAATATCTTCCGCTAGCAAACCTGCAGATCCTAGATGATCCTAGTATGCTAGTATGGTTTCCGATGAATCTTCACCTCAACCAACCCCGTGAAGAAGGCGATCTCCCTGTCCAGCCTACCACTTTCCACCTGGGATTCAATGCCAGTGACTTTTATGCGTCCTCTTTATCGATGTGACTGCATGATACTGCATGTGGCTCCCTATTGGCAAAACCCCAGCAATGCCGGAAATTGATGTGCCACATGGTACAAGATTATCGCAAATCCGTGAAATCTCCTGGGAAGCCGAGCCAATTGTGCGATCAAAGATAGATGGGCTTCCACGGTAAAGAGCAAAGTTCCCGCCTTCAAAGAAGCTCATATCAGCCCCAGCAAACGCCGGAAAAGAGTTCCGGTTCCGGGATTGTTTTCGCGGAATCATGGGACCATAATATTACGACAATTCTACGACATACCCCCCAATGAATTGCTGATACACTGTATGCTGAAAGAGAAATGCAAGATATGAAGATATGAAAGTTTAACATCCCTTTGGCAGCAGTATCAACACCACTATCGCACTTTCGAAGAAATGGTCCACATGTGTCCACAATGTTCGCAGGCCTCCGCTGGCTTATCTCTAGCTCGCTTGCAAAGAGAATGGGCTTCGTAGGCAAGTCGAACTGCCTCTTAGGACTCTCGGGATTGCGAGACGCCGCGGTGAATTCTCAGGTCTGAGAATCCATGCCATGGAAAGAAACCTACCGACTAGTCCGACAAGCATCCCGGGTCCTACAAGCCATGAAAAAAAACCACCAGAAAAGGAAACACATGGAGATATGGAAACACTATGAAACACTATGGATCATGAAGCTGAAATCCCAGGTCAAGAAATATCAAAAATACAAATCATCAGCACCAGTTGCACCTCTGCAGGTTCATTCTTGGCGATGTGAACCTTCGCCATACTGTGCAAGACTTGTGCCAGCCTCGGAACTTCTTGATGGGTCTTCGATGTCTGGGTCAAGCGGCCCTGTGCAGCTGAGATCCCAGCAATCGGCGTTCCCCCATTTGTTCAAAAATGTCCTGTGCTTCGCGCAACCATTTCTCAGCCTGGCAAATCCCGAGCGGGTTGCCGTGCACAACATGGCCATGTCTATGCCCACCTCATCAAGTTCGCCCACCGACTTGTACACATTTGCCGCAAGCAGCAAGGCCTCGGTGAATTTTGCCATTGAGTTGCAGGTCTTGTTTTTTTACATCATGCAACTCAGTGAGGAGCTGTAGCTTCGCCGCGTCGATCCTGCGACAAATTCTCATGTTTTTAACACCGGCCTTTTCAAAGGCACCTTGCAGTTGGCAACGGGCAGAGTAAGAAATCGACTCAAACATCCCCAGACTAGGCTTCTAATGGTTGTGGACTCCAAAATTGCCCAGTCCTTGATTTCCCTAAAGATGGCCACAGCCTGCTCAGCTGTCGCCAAGGCCTTTCAGCAGGACACTGCTGCTCGTTACCACAGTTCCCAACATGAATTTTGGATGATTTTAGGGGTACCTCTTGAGCCCGCCTCTTGGAACTCTTGCAGTTGCATCTGGACTTGCCTTGGTGAGAGGTTCCCTGTGAATTCGTCCCTGAAAAATCCGGGAATGGGTTGGGTTATGATGGCTATTTTGTCTGCCGTACCTCCCATTGTGATCCATTTTGGGAACCACCTCAAATGCAGTTCGTGAAAATATTGAAATTCCCCGAGTGCCCTGGTCCAAACTGCCCCCTGTGACGGCCTGCTTGATTTTGGCGGGCTGCACACCCAAAGGAGCAAACAGGCTGAAGACATCTGAAGACTAACACTTCTGGACGAACTCTGCCTCTTGTCTCACTATTTACAATGCCAGCGAAGAGCTGGGATTCTTCTGAAAGTGCGATCCAGGAGTGCCAACCTTTAGGATGCTTAGCTACACATTTTTTACTTTCTCTGACACCAGTAGCTTGCTGATTGAAACAACTAAGTGTGAATAGGTGCACACTTTCAGATTTTCTTCTAAGACTTTAAAAGCAGATCCAGCTGCGCGATGCTGGGGTGTCGTTCAGCGTGGGCCAGGCTTTGCCTGGCCATGGCGACCGCGTATCCACTCTATATGCAGGACTGTTACATGTTCCAATATTCTGAACATGGATTCCTAAGTAATTTGAATATCATTCCAACACAGCTAAATGACGAGTTGATCAGTATGAGTTTTCCCCAATACGCCACTAACGAGTAACATGAAAAAACAACATCAAGTTGAAACTACACGAAATAACGTGCAGTTTGAGCACGTGACACACACATTTACCCCAAGGTTCCCCCAAAAAAACATATGCGATCCTTAGCCAAAGCCTTGCCTCCAAGTCGATCCAGATATTTTAAAGGCTATTTGTGCTGACACTGCGTTGGCGGCGGCGCCGCTTGCGGCGCCTAGAGCTCCTACGCTGTGAAGCTGCTCTAGCAGCAAAATCTCGTGAATGTTCACTCTTTTTGCAGGATAAATTCCAGGAATGCAGGATTGTAGCACAAGCCCGGCTAAATCATGGAAGTCTGTGGGGACATGTGAGAATCCTATGGGCATCGTTTGTTCACCTCCCACCAAAAAATGCGCCAAATCAGCAACTCCTTCTGCAGCTCCTAGATTTGCTTCGTATGCCCTGGCTAATCAGCATCAGCCGCTGAGGTTGAAAATCCCTCCAGAGGGATTTTTGGCGGAATTTTCTGAGGATAGAAGGAGATTTAAATACCCCCCCTAACTAAGTGTGGACTGTGTGTGTGTGTGCGTGTGTGAACAACAAGTTGACAAGTGCTTCTGACACTCTTTCCGCTGCCAAGTTGGCCTTTCCCTTCGAACTTTTCTCTTCATCAGAGTCTTTCTCATCCCCTTGGCAGTCAAGCCCAGGGTCTAGGCACCAATTTTGATACCCCATAAACACAATGTCGATTTGCGTTCTGGCATGCAGGGCCCCATCTTTCTTGAGAGCAACATCAAGAGAATCACAGTCCCTGCGCGTCCCTGCCTGTGTTTTTTCCTTTGTCGCTATCATCACTCTCAGCCTCTGCTTCTTTCTCACTCTCAGCCTCTGCTTCCTTGTCCGAATCTTCCATGATTTCCGTGGCCGTGTCACCATCAGTCGTCGGCACCACAAAGCCTTTGGATTTGCTCAGTTCCCGCAGACTTTCCTGAGCTGCCCCAAAGGGGTAGCGGGTAGCACTCAACATCCACAGCTGCAACACATGATACAAAACATATTCTTATATACGGTATGCATATATATATATACACAGAAGGCTGTATTTGTGTGTGTGTGTTTGCATATACGCATGTGTGCGTATTGTATGTATAATTGAAAAAATAATGATGATAATAATTATGCTAACAATTAATAATAAGTAAAACAATAATAACAATAATGGCAATAATAATCCTAATAATGATAATAATGATAATAATTATAGTAATTATTAATAATAATAACAATAATATTATTTATATATATATATGATGTGTGTGTGTGTGCGCGTGTGTGTGTGTGCATGTGTGTGTGTGCACGTGTTTGTTTCTTTGTTCATGGAAATATGCGCATCGCATGTTCTTTCAGATTTTCTCGCTACAACAGTATTGTTGATACAAATTGAAAATCATTGAGAATAGCTGGGAGCCTTGAAAATCCTACACACCCACACACCAAAATTTGACCAACTGAAATGTTCGCAACAAACAGCAAATTTTAGCAAATCAAATTATATGCACAGGTTTCACCCATCTTTACAACCTGAGAACGGGGGAACGAAAGCCAGGTGTTACAAGGGACGCAAGGGGTCTTTTCCGCGCAAGGCGAGAGAATGGTTTCGAGAGGTCACTGAAGCCTATTTGGAGCCTTCTCAACTGGGGCTGAGTTTTCACAATGCTGGTGTGCATTTTGATGACGGTTTGAGGGCTGAAATGCACACGGAACTTGGGGTGAACGTGGGGTAAGTTTATGGCATACTTGAAGCGAACTTGGTATAATTTGGCCCCATCTTGGGTGCGTATCTCTAAGGAACGTCCTTTCCGGCGTCGTTTTCTGACTCGTAGTGTGGAGCGTCTTCCCACTAGATCTTCCCTCTGTTCTTTTTTCCCCTAATTTCCTCCAAACCACCTTAAACTACTCCATACTACTCCCCACAGCGGAAGTCAACACACGCTTCCCTTTGGTGCACCCTCCTTTCCCACTAGCCGCCACTAGCCCTTCCCTCTCTATTATCACCATCGGGGTTTCTCATGCCCACGCCTTGCTACAAGCTGCTTCTTACGCTCGCCAGGAATATCTTGCCACTGATCTCATATCTCTGGATCTTCTCTTAACCCCCTTCAACTAGGGACAAGGGGGGACTCGTTTTCGGCCTCTCTGGCGCGACCTCCCCCCCTCAACTCGCTTCGCTCGCGGCAAGAACTTCAGCCAGGCCTACCGGCTGGCTTTCGTAATGAGGATTGAACCAACCATAATTGGTATATCATTGGGATACAACCAAGAATATGATACTTGCACTGTGTGGAGCTAACATCCCCGCATAGACCCAAGGCTCAATGGCATGTTCCAGCGTCTGCTTGTCGGAGCTGCCAGACAAAGCTTCCAACAGAACAGACAGCTGCGGATCTGCGATGACCTCGAAGAAACAGCCAAACTGCAGCTGGGAGCATTTGGGATTATAGTTAAATAATGTTATGTAACTGTAAATGGGCATATCATTATATATATATCATTATATATATATATTATATATTACATTTTATATATATATATCATCAGGGTTGGAGGGGTTATGTCCCAATTTACAAGGGTTACCACCATGGTTAGAACCACTAGTGAGCTCAACTGCCCACCAAGTCCACAAGGCAAACAGTGAAGTTTTGATCCTGTTTTACCTCACCATTTCTGACTTGTAATTATCAGTCTCCCATTGGAATCTGCCTAGGAAAAATCACCGCCACAGTGTTGTTGAATAATGTTGAATATAGGGTGCCCCACAAATCCATCATAATCCATCATAAAGTAATCCCATGAGCCCCAATGGGTCATACATGCCGTTGATATTGCTCTTGATGGGTAGCAACGGCTGCTAAGGCAGGGAGCTTCTTTGACGGCGTCACTGTTTTGCACAGCTATGTCACCGTTGGCGTTGACCACATCCCTGTCATTTTTGGAGATAGGCCACCAGTGCGTCAATAGTGTCATATGATCTCACAATTAATACATATTAATACCAAGGCTCCAAATCTAGAAGCGACATACCAGGAAAGAAAGCACGAAGAAACACTTGATACCATGAAAGCTGTGTGAGTTCATCCTATTCGGTGTACCCGTGTTTAGTCTTACGCTTTAATTCACATGTGCACATGCAAACTTTCTGAGTGTATTAAAGGATAGACTCAAACATACACCAGCTGCAACATGTATCAACATGTTCCTTCCTGCCTGCTTTCATTTTTCAGCACTTGGAGTGCAGTCAGTTGGGACGTGAACGATGCCTTCAGTGCAGAGGAGTAGCGCTCTAGCAGCATCTGGTGTTTTTTCCATTTCTCGTTGTCCTCGCCGCAGCTTTGAGCTCTGTAGCTAGCAGTCAGGCAGAGTTTTCAATGGCTTGCCTCACTTAAGATATTTCCGGACATCCAACCTTGCAATCTGCCAAATCTCCACTGGAAGGGATAAGATGGGTCAAAGGGGGATGAACGTCCAGAAGTCCATATAAGTCCATGAGTACTGTACCAGCAACTCAGGTTCACCACATATCCATAAGTACTGTAGTATATCCCAACCTCCCAAGTCCCAATATCGGTCCTCTTCTGAAGCCTTTGCCCTGAGAGCCTCGTTTTCCTCTTTCAACTTCTCCAGTTGTCCGTGTAGCACTGAGATTTTACTCCTAGCCGCCTCGATTTCGGCTTTCACAGGTCCAGAGTCCTTCATCTCTCTCGTCAAGAGATCTCCTGGGCGAAAAATCGTTGGACACTTTGGGCTCTCAGTGAAATCCTTGAAACATTTGAAGCCGAAAAACGTATCCCGTCATTTGATTTGATGCGTTCTGAAACAAGGCATGCAAAAATGCATGCCCATGAAAGATCGTCAAATTCTCTGAGAGTTTCCCTCTAGCCCTATTTTGTTGTGTTTCTCTTCTTCCTTTCGAGTCTCTTGTTTCTATTTAGATTCCCTGAGAGTTTATGTATATCTGCAAGCTTCTATGCATTGTGCATGTGTGTGTGTGCAGTTCCAAATGGTTTCTATGATTTTCTTGGATGTTCATCTTTTTGGTCCAAGAGCTATCAAGTAGTATCAAGTTGACTAGAGTGACTAGAGACTGAAAACTCCCCTTCCTCAAAAAAGCTCAGTCAAGACCTTGGCACCCTGATGAAAATCCTCCTCAAAAAGCTCGCAAATGGACATTCATCTCCGAAAATGTGTTTTTGTCCGCAAACCGGTTTTCCCTATATCAACATTGCCATGTAACTGGATATACACCACTTCGGTCCAAGGCGCTGTGGGTCCGCAACACCGAATTCTCCTTCTGTAACCCCGAATTCTCCCTCTGTGCTTCTTTCAACTGGCTTTCGGCCTAGCACAGGTGATTAGGTAGTGATGGGATTTGTTGGAAATTTGGGCTAATCATAACAAAACCATCCCGAAGTACGGTTGATGAAATTTTGATAAGTTGTATTCCCCTAGAACTGGGTGATGTAGAATGTAGAATGAACCCCACATGGTGGGTTGGTGGGATGGACACACAACAACATCACCTTGACATTCCGTAGGGATCCAGTTCCAAATGTTCATCTCAAAAACTGACCCGAATGGCTGGCCACGGCAAAAAACCGACCAGAATGGCTCATCATGGCCCATTCAGAACCACCAACCCTCTGACAGGTTTGCCTCAGAGAGCTGGTATTCCAGGCGCGACTTCCGCTTTTCCATCTCGGTTAGCTGGTCACGAACCAAATCCTGGCAGGAGCTTAGGGCGGCCCTGGAGTTGGCCCATTTTAAGTGGCAAATGTCCTCATTTTTCTGGCCTCAATCTTCCTCAACAGGGTTGGTAAATCCAGGGCTGACATTACTTCACAAATCTGACAGAGGCCACGTTGGGATACTTGCAGGGTTTTGTACGTGTCATTATATATCGTTGCGTTGGTTGATGGGAGAATCTACTGGAAACCAGCGTTCTTGCATAAAGGGGCTTCCTGTGAACTTTCCCGTCACTCAATTCGGACTCCAATCCAACTCTGAGAATGTGGGGGCCAACCCTAATGAAACAGTCATTGCCAGTCTCCTACTCTGCTGGCAAGCTGTCCTCAGAATCTTGTGCTTGTCTCGCTTGAGCTTCAAGCTGTGCCTGGGTGACAACAGCAGGAAACCTACAGATTACATCAGATTGCTATAGCAAGGTCCTGCATGAAATCAGCATTCAAGTGTCTACCAAATCAGCCCATGACACAGTAGCCACTACATCACCACTATATTATGGTTATCCTGCCTCAAACCCTGAATCCTTTCTCTCGATTGCTCCAAGTGCAGCTGGTGAACTGCCCGCGCTTGCTCCAAGGCATGTTCAGCCTCACGGTTCTTCGCTGCATCCTTGGTCAATGGAGGATTTGTCGCTGAGGGGTTACCTCATGTTACCTCTATATGGGATCAACATGTGGGAAAAAGATGGAAAAGGACATTGAAAAGGACATTGATCCCATATAGACCATATAGAGGTAACCCCTCCATAGATTAACATGGGTAACCCCTCCAATCATATATGGGATCAACATATGGGATTAACATGTCCGGCCAAAAGTCTCTTCTCCACTCGAAAAGTTCCGCCTTGAGGGCAGCGTTTTCGTCCCTGCCATGTTATGATGGCTGTCGGCAACTGATGACCGTCCCAGTCTGACAATCGATCAATACAACATGGAATCACCCTCGGCATCTACGGTGCAAGAGGACAGGGGTGCAAATAGCTAGAAAATGTCAGGTCAGAAGGCGCAATAGCCGCAATAGCCGCAATAGCCAGGTACGTGGGTGTGAGTCACAACCCTCTACCCCTTGTGAACATCAAAATGGTTGGCAAATGGGTTTACATATCCATCATTGTCCATCCCCCTGAAAATTGCATTCATTAGGTTTTGACCATAGCCATATCAAAAACCAGTGACCAGTGCCCCTGCCTGATGGAAGACATGCTGTTTCGCAGCTTTTCGAGCTCAGCCTTTGCAGAAGTTCAAGTCGCAGCCAGTTGGCAAGGAGCACTTAACGATCCATCCATCCACTACAAAAAACGAGCATTGGGAGTTGTCCCAAGAATGGGGTGATTGGAGCTAGCAACTAGCCACAACTAGCAGCGAAATGTCAGAAACATGTTGACCCATGCCCATTTTTGCACCAATAAATCCAGGTGAGGGATCTTCTCTTCCAAGTTACAGGAGCAGAGCCATTATCCGCAGACGCCACAGGTGGGGGGATCACCACTGGAGGAGGCACCACCACAGGTGTAGCTGGTGGAGCCGCTACCGCTGCTACTGGAGCTGTTGCAGCTGCAGCTGGGGGATTCATGGGAGGTGGGGCAACCACCGGCGGAACCAAGCTGCCCCCTGCCATGCCCATGCTGCTGAGACCTGCAAATGGCTTGAAAATGCTTGAAATGCTCGAAATTGCTTAAGCTGGCTGCAGATGATTCCCACGCGCATGACTTTTTGCAAAACATGGTTTAGAGTCTAGAGGAAATTGCAGAATAGAATCTGGTCAGTTCCCCGATGAACTACGACCACGGCAGCACCTAGCAGAGACACAGATTTCGGGAAGGAGCCCGGAAGCGCTGCCTGTGAGGCTGGAACAATCAGACATGCTCGTCGTTTGCAGGATCAAAAAGGATCAAAAAGGATAAACATAATCAGGATTCATCCAGCCAATTTTTGCGAGCATCAAGTTTTTCACGCCATTTTCAGGTCACTTTGCTTAGTTCCCCATTTTGAAGTGCCCCTTGTAAACATGACAAGTCTCAACCAAGCCGGTTTGGTGGACCTAAAGCGGGTAGTCAGCCACAAACCGAAGCGAATTCCTTCTGCTGCTTGGAAATGAGAGGATGTAATTTTCCTTCCAAATCCCTCCAGTAAACCTTGGTTTAAGAAAAGAACAATGTGATAAACCCAGAAATAAACCATCCCCAAAGATTCTATAACCCATCCCCAAATGGTAGTTGTTTACGGCATTGGGTGCCCACAGGATATATAAACGCTGATAAATCGGCCATTGGGCCCAGCTCCCAGCCTGGGGCCAGGGTGACGTGGGCGGAGGTGGAGGTGGCATCTGCACCGTCTGCCCATCGTAGAATTCCATGGTCTCCTCCTTCACGGGTACCAACTGCCTGGGACACGGCATTGCTGAGATGTTCATGGGAGATTCATGGTAAATGAAATGGCAGTATGATGGGATGTAATATCATTAACTGGGATGTCTGAAAATGGTGCATGTACCGGAAAATTGTAATGTATGTATGTATGTATGTATGTATGTATGTAATTATATATATATAGATAGATAGTATTGCTCAAGACTTAAGTTAGAAAGAGAGTGATACAGTAAATCATCGGAAATCATTGGATTTTGGGGATGCTATATTTTCAGACAAACCCATTGGGAAAAATTCGCAAAGCGTGGGCTGCTGCGTGGAAATACAAACTTAGATGAACTAACGAAGACACAACGGAGACCCCAGACTGCAAGCTTTGATCATGAAGCGATTGTGCAGCAAGCAAAGCCACCATTAATATATTATATCAAGACGCACTTGCAAAAGTAAAACAACAAAGTGATGAAAATTTGCCACAATGAAAATTGCAAATCAGGGCAAGATTCTGGCTCTGTCGGTCTGCCAGAAGCTTTCGAGGCGGCGGCGCCTGACAAAGCGACTTGCTGGTATAGGCCATCAGGGACAGCTAACAATAATAAGAAACAAGAAGTGGAAAAGACATGTATGATTTATGTATGTACCCAAAAATGAAGAAGACTTTGAGTCCGAAAGCAAGCGGCAAGAAGAACACCAACAAAGTAATCAATGACATTTCCACCAAAATAACAACTTTTCATGGTGAAAATGCTGATAAACCATGATAAACCACTGGATTTCAAGGGAATCTATCCATTTTCAGAGCAATCTACCCGTGGCCCAAAGCAGCCGCCTGTGGGGGTCTGGGCATCAGCTTCTTCTTCGGCTGGACCCTCTCTTTGGGTGCCGGCTTCGCCTTGGCATTCCTTGGAAGTGGCGCACTGTCGGTTGGAAAAAAGTTGCAGGAAACCATGGGTCAAGAAACTCTTTTTATCTCTCTATCTCTCTCTCTCTCTCTCTCTTTCTCTCTGTTTGTTTGGTGATGTGTGTGTGTGTGTCTCAAGTTTTCATTTTTGGTGTTGTTTGTTTTTGTTTTTTTTTTCCAAGGTTTTTACCAAGTGTTGGGTACTTCAAAGAAACTGGCATGAATCACAGGCAAAGCTGTCAAAGTGCCTTTGGGAGTGCAGTAAAACATCTCAAAATATCATCTTAAATCATGTGGAAACTGCACTCCCAGGGGCTGAAATTCTGTTTTTCTTCCGGTCGAACTTCTACATCCAGCCACGTGTCGGCTGCAGATCTGTTGAGTCTTACCCCACATGACGTTGTCTGTTGAGAGAAGCAATGTTTATTTATGTATGATGGATCGTTAGCTGACAATTGTTTTTGTTCATGAGCTCCTGTTTTCGAAAAAACGGGGGTTGCTGGATGATATGTTGAAAACAATTGAGAACGTTCAGGATGCATGAATTATCAAAACCAAACGTTCAATCCTTCCAGACGCTCCGCCTCACTGAGATTCAGTGAGTGTTTGACTCACCCCATCTGGCCTCTTTTTCGGATCTGCATCGCCAATCGCCATGGGCCACAGGGGCACGAGTTGCGCAAGCTTGGTGATTGAAATCTAGTCAAATCCAGCTATGTCCTTCATATTTCCAGCTCCTGTCCCCCACAAACATCAAAAAATCCAAAGCATGTTTTATGAACTTGCGGAGATGTTGGGAGAGCGAATCTACAGTGGAACATGGAAAGGCCCTGCGAAGGTATGCGTGCGTTCTTTTAAATTGATTGTGTGCAGGTTGCTTCGTGCCTGCTGATGAAATACGTAATGACTCTTGTATGCATAATGTGCTGTGGCTACTTGGGAAAGCCATGATGGTCTGCATGGTCCTTCTTTCATCTCATGTGCAGCTACGCAGCTATTGTCTGTGTTTCAAGTGCATCTCACAACGGTACATGTGATAAACCGAATAAACCATCTCCAACATCCCCAGAAATGGTTGGTAGTAAAAGATGTCTACATAATATTTTTTTTTTTTTACTCACTAACACTCCTGCTGCATGACCCACTCTGCGTCTCACGCGCCAATGGACTTTGCCATTGGGGAAGGCTATGTACAGCCACACCGGTCACCGCGGGAGGCGACTATC